>Ga0307929_1001375_pt1 | contig 18599 bp, 16 predicted proteins | sample AceLakmetage1330_FD_203160 | JGI IMG/M metagenome (GOLD analysis project Ga0307929, IMG submission 203160) | Saline water microbial communities from Ace Lake, Antarctica - #1330 | ecosystem: Environmental > Aquatic > Non-marine Saline and Alkaline > Saline | place: Antarctica: Ace Lake...
ATGACTTTAGGCGACGGAGCAGTTTCATTGAGCTGTCACGTGCAGATCTGAAAGAGGTTCTACCAGTGATTGAGGCGTTTGGCCGTGTTGAAGGACTTGATGCCCATGCACGTTCGGCAAGGATACGATTTGAATAGATGATGGAGTTATATTGTGAGTAGCACGTTGATTAAAAAATCCGTTTGTAAGTTGTCGGCGTATGTTCCGGGTGAGCAGCCCAAAGGGCGAACGTTCATAAAACTGAATACGAACGAGAATCCATACCCACCCTCGCCGCAGGTTGCAGAGGCCCTTCGGACTCTGGATCCTGATGTATTGCGCAAATATCCCAATCCGACATCAGAGGCCGTTCGTGAACGCCTTGCAGAGTTGCATGGGTGTGCGGCTTCGAATGTGTTTGTCGGCAATGGTTCGGATGAGGTGCTTGCGCTGTGTACGCGTGCGTTTGTAGAGGATTCCGGGAGTATGGGGTATTTTGACCCTTCCTATTCGCTGTATCCCGTCTTGGCCGATATTCGGGATGTTGGGACGTGCCCCGTTGCTTTAGATGCGGCATTTGGATGGCAGACGCCACCTGCTGATCTTTGCTCTCTTTTTATTCTGACCAATCCCAATGCTCCCACAAGTATGTTGTTTGACAAACAACAGGTTGAGGCGTTCTGCGCATCATTCAAGGGCGTGGTTCTTATTGATGAAGCCTATGTTGACTTTTCGTCTGTGCATTGTATGGATCTGGCGATGAAGTACGACAATGTATTGGTGATGCGCACGCTATCAAAATCGTTTTCGCTGGCGGCAGTGCGTGTGGGCTACGCTGTTGGCTCTGAAGGTTTGATCAACGCCTTGATGAAGATTAAAGACTCCTACAATCTGGATGGGATTGCTCAGGCACTGACCTTGGCCGCACTGAAGGATATGGATTATATGCGTCTCAATGCGGAACGCATTATTGCCTCTCGAGCGGTCTTGAGTTCCGGCTTAAAGGATTTGGGCTTTGATGTTTGTGCTTCCGAAACAAACTTCGTGTGGGTGCAGCCCCCAGATTCCATTTTCGCTTCGGATTTGTTTGAGAAACTGCGTGAGAGCGGTATCCTGACCCGGTATTTTCCCGGCCCAAAGACGGGGCACCATGTTCGAATCAGCGTGGGAACAGAAAATGAAGTGGAGGCATTGCTGAGTGCCGTGCTCCGCATATGTAAGGAAGACTCATGAAGAAAGCCAGAACAGGAAAGGTTAAGCGGGATACCCGCGAAACCCAGATTAGTATTGCTGTTAACCTTGATGGAACCGGAGTCTATACCGTCGACACTGGTCTGCCATTTCTAAATCACATGCTTGAGCTGTTTTCACGACACTCTCTGATTGATTTGAAAGTCAAGGCCACCGGGGATCTTGATGTGGATTATCATCACACCGTCGAGGATATCGGGTTGGCGCTTGGAACGGCAATTGACAATGCCTTAGGCGATCGAAAGGGTATCCGACGCTATGGCTGGAGCTATATTCCCATGGATGAGTCGTTGAGTCGCGTTGTGGTGGACCTTGGTGGTCGGCCCTACCTCGTCAAACACATGGCATGCAAGAAACAGAAATTGCTCGATTTTCAGTTGAGCCTGTTTGATGACTTCTTTCAGGCCTTTGTTGTGCAGGCTCGCATGAACCTGCACATTGATCAGATGTTGGGCCAGGAAGCCCACCATGCCTATGAATCCGTATTCAAAGGACTGGCTCGTGCCATGCGCATGGCAACAGAAGCCGATCCACGAGATGCGGAAGTCCCTTCCAGCAAAGGACGTATTGGGAATTAGATGCTGTTAGAAAAGGTAGTGTTATAAGTTGTATGAAAGGGGATCGGTTGACGAGAATGGGCGACAAAGTTTAGATATTTGGAGAACACCATGATTATTCTGCCAGCAATTGATTTGCAAAACGGAAATTGTGTGCGCCTGAGACAGGGGCGTGCTGATGATTCCACGATCTATTCAGATGATCCGGTTGAGATGGCAAAGCGTTGGGCCGATGAAGGTGGCGAGTATTTGCATGTTGTTGATCTTGACGGAGCCTTTGCGGGGCGTCCGCTGCATCTAACTGCCATTGCTCGCATTGTCGCTGCGATTCCAATTCCTGTCGAGGTGGGTGGGGGGCTCAGAACTGATGCGGATGTTCGAATGTTGCTGGATGCTGGAGTGCGGCGCGCCATTATTGGCACACGTGCATTTGCCGACCCTGACTCGCTAGCAGACACCGTAAGACAGTTTGGTGATCGTGTTGCCGTGGGAATTGATGCTCGGGATGGGCGTGTTCAAGTCAAGGGATGGGTTGAAACAACGGATATGCTCGCGGTGGATTTGGCTCAGAAAGCTGATGCTCTGGGCGTGGAGACGCTGATCGTCACCGATACCGCAACCGATGGCATGATGATTGGCACCAATGTTGCGGCTATGGATGAAATCTGTAAAGCGGTATCCTGTAACGTGATTGCCTCTGGTGGTGTGACAACTCCGGACGATGTGCGTGCGTTGGCTGCATTGGGTCATGCCAACCTTTACGGCGCTATTGTGGGTAAGGCACTTTACGAGAATACGACGACCCTAAGCGAATTGAAGGCGGCGAGTCAGGGCGCGTGACGCCGCTAAGAATTAAGGATCTCTAATGTTTGAGAATGTACGCGAAAGCAAATTAAAAAATGGCGTCCGTGTTGTGACGTCTTCTGTGCCGCACATGCAGAGTGTGTCGCTTGGCGTTTGGATTGGTGTAGGGTCGCGCCATGAGTCCAAAGCGATGGGAGGGGCTAGCCACTTCCTTGAGCACTTGATGTTTAAAGGCACGGGCAAACGCTCGGCGCTTGATATTTCGCAGGCAATTGAAGGTAGGGGGGGGTATCTGAATGCGTTCACGCAGGAGGAGAGTACCTGTTACTACGCACGCGTCGGATACGATCATATTTGGAGTGCCTTGGATGTTCTTATCGATATGGTTTTAGATCCCCGATTGGATGCGGGCGATATTGATAAAGAACGCCATGTGATCCTGGAAGAGATGATGATGTACCGCGATCAGCCGCATCACCTTGTCCATGAGATGTTAGAGTCCGCCGTTTGGCCTCAGCATCCGTTGGGTCGTGCGGTTATTGGAACAGAAAAGAGCGTCGGCGGAATGTCACGAGATGATCTTTGTCACTTTAAAGAGACGAAGTATGTTCCAGCCAATACGGTTATTGCCTTTGCGGGGCGGGTTGACCATGAGGCTTGTGTGGCTCGTGTTAGCGGACATATGGAGAGTCTGGAGCGCGGTGTGATGCCGCGTTCGGTGCGATATACCGGAGGCGAAAAACAAACGAAAGCCGTATTGGCTTCGAAAGACATTGAGCAAACCCATGTTGCCTTAGGGTTTCGCGTATTTGGCCGTTTGGACAAGCGTCGACATGCCCTTAAGTTGCTCAATACCGTGCTCGGAGACAACATGAGTTCGCGATTGTTCCAGATTGTTCGTGAGCGGCATGGTTTGGCGTATTCCATTCACTCCGGTTGTCATCTTTATGCCGATAGCGGGTTGTTAACGATTTCTGCTGGGCTTGATCAGCGTCGAACGGAACGGGCACTGCAACTTATCATGAAGGAGCTGGGCCGTCTGCGGGATCAGCCGATTTCTGCAAGTGAGCTCAAACGCGCCAAGGATTATGTTGTTGGACAGCTGCGTCTTGGGCTCGAGAGTACATCCAACCAGATGATGTGGATTGGTGAAAATCTGCTGACTCATGGCCGTGTAATTGATCCCGAGGAAACAATCCGTGCTACGCAAGCGGTAACTGCTGAAGGTATTCAAAAAGTATCCCGCACGTTCCTGAAGAAAGGCCGCCTTAGCATTTCAATGGTTGCGCCGATTGAAAGCGCCCCGGATGTCCATGATCTCTCAAAGGTCGTCGACGGGTTCTAGCGCGGTTTAAGCTACACAGTAGTCGCGAATGCGCTCCTAATCTTCACCCTATTCTTTACCTTGATCTGCGCAGAGACGAGGGTGAAGATTACGGCAAAGACAAAGGTGCCCGTCCTAACCAATCCCGTTCGTGAGCCCCCGCAAGCGGCACTCTCAAACAAGTTGCCCGTAAGGTGGATGCCGGCCTCCGGACGGCGTTGAGCAAGAGAGCTCGCCTGAAGAGAGCCAGAAAAGCCCAAAGGTCGAGACTGTTTCAGCCCCAGACTCCTTCTTTGCACCTTCACGCTGCAAAAAATATTTGAACAAAGAGGAAGCGAAGGAAAAAGAAGCAATTGCAAGGGCGTTAATTTGAGGGGGTTCAGAATGCTGAATCACCTCAAATTTCCACCTGCGGGGAGATAAGAAAACAAAAAATATCTATCTCTGGAATAGTAGTCCTTCTGAATTCCTTCGCTTCCTCTTTGTTCAAAATATTAACTGGAATAGATGGCCTTCTCCCAACACTAGAGTTCTTTCTTTGTGTTCTCAGTGGTGAATATTCTTATTTCTTTCTCTTGCTGCAAGACGTTCACAATTGTAGAGTTGTTCCGCCAGACTCTAGTTGAAAAGTGAGGAACATATGCGGTTCATTCATACGGCAGATTTACAGATCGGCGCTCGGTTTTCCCAGTTCGGAGACAAGGCGAGCGCTCTGCGTGCAGCCCGTGTCAATGCATTGGCACGCATCCTTGATTGTGCCGAATCAGAATCCGCAGATGCCGTCCTCATCGCCGGAGACATGTTCGAGGACAATCAGGTGGCAGATGCTCTGGTGCGTGAAGTCATGGGAGTTCTCAATGCGCACCCGAATGTTCCTGTTGTCATACTTCCCGGAAACCATGACCCCATGTCAGGACCTGGCTGTGTGTGGATGCGCCCGCCTTTTGATAATCCCCCTGATCACGTGATCGTGTGTACCTCGACGTCCCCTGTAGAGATAGGTGACGCCGTCATCCTTCCATCACCCATCACGCAGAAACGGTCGACGCGCGATCCCGCATTGCCATTGGTGGAGCTGGCAGGCGCCGTCCCTGCCGAAAAAATCAAGATTGGGCTAACACACGGTTCCCTAGCCATCGAATCCAAGCATCAGCCCGATGATCATCCGATTGCTCTCAATGCGGCCACGCGCGCCGGACTCGACTATCTCGCCGTGGGCCACTGGCATTCCTTTATGGAAATGGACGAAGGACGCCTCGTGATGCCCGGAACGCCGGAACCGGATCAGTTTGGTCAGGCTGCCGCCGGGATTGTAATTGTCGATATTGACAGCCCCGGAGCATCTCCAGCAGTGAAGCAAATCCCCAGCGCCACCTTTGCCTGGCATGAGTGCCCCGTAGATGTTGCGGCCGACGGTGATGTTCAAACCCTTGTCGCGAGTGCCGTTGCCGATCTCGAAGGTGCCCCCGAAAATGTTGTACTGCGTATCCGCCTTCACGGGGCCACCGATCCCACACGCCGCCGTGCTTTCGAATTGGCTGCCGCCGCGCTATCCGCCACTGTCGCCGTCGTTCAAGTCCAGGATGAGACGGTGATTCGCCTTTCGGATGCAATGTGGCAGGCCTGGCAACAAGAGCACCCCTTACTGGCTCAAGTCGTCGCCGATGTTGAGCAGGCTCGCCTGTTTGCGACAGGAACTGCACCCGACGTGGCTGCAGAAGATCTTGCGGTATTGACGCTTCCCGAGTTGCGCGGGATTTGTAGTGATATTGGCATTGCCGAAAGTGACTTGAGTGCTGACGTGCTGGAGACGGCCCGCGAACTGTTGATTGGCGAGATGAGTGCGGTTGCCGCCGAGGAGTCGACATCATGAGGCTCGAATCCGTAACGCTTAAGAATGTTGGACGTTTCAATGGGGACGTCAGCGTTGGGCCACTCGATTCCGGGCTGAATGTACTCTCTGCTGGTAACGAAGCAGGAAAGAGCACATTGCTAATGGCAACCGCACGCGCCCTGTTTGATCGGCACAACGTGACGGGAGAGGGCATTACGGCACTACAGCCCATAGGAACGTCGCTTGCCCCCGAGGTCACCGTCACATTTCAGTCGTCCCACGGAAGATTTCAGATCCACAAACGCTTCCTTCAATCCGCTTCGGCAGAACTACGCGAGTTTAAAGATGGCGTGTGGCAGGCGATTGCCGATGGCGATGCCGCAGATGCGCGCGTGCTCGAGCTTGTAGCCGGCACACGGGCAGGGCGGGGGGCCAGCAAACCAGAACATTGGGGTATGCTGCGACATCTGTGGGCCCGCCAGGGTGAGATGACAAGCTGGCCCGATTTTCAGGATGATACCGGCGCGCGTGTCCGCACTCAGTTAGCAGGTATTGAAATTGATAGCCTCGTTGAAACGTTGATCGGTTCTTTTGAGCGTGCCGCTGATGAGCAGTTTACCTCAACAGGTCGTCTCAAGAAGAACGGGCCACTCGCCGCTTTAGAAGAGAGCATTGCAGATCAAGAAACTGAGCTGAATGACGTGCACGCCACCATGCAGCGTATGGATGAACAGCAGCAGGAACTCGCAACGAGCCGCGAAACGCTGGCTGTCTACCGCACGAGCAAAGCTGATGCCGACCAGAAGGTCACCGCGCTGACGGCAGCACGCCGTGATGTGGAACTGCTGCGGAAGGACTTGGAACGGTTCGATGAGACCTATGCGTCAGCCGAACAGAACCTTGCCGCCATTGATAAGGATCAACAGTCGGTTGCGGCGGACCAGAAGGCATTGGCAGACGCCGAGACAGAACAGCAGGCTCTGGCGGACAAAGCGGAGGCGCACCAACAAAAAGACATCGTGCTACGCGCCGAGTTGGCCACGCACAAACAGCAGATCACCGGCCAACAGGATGCCATCAATGAAGCCCGCCTACAGGAAGCGCGGCTTCGCGATATTGCGTCACTTGCCCAACAGCAGACGTCAGTCACCGCATTGACCAAGACACTCGATAAGATTTCTGCATCTGACCAGCAACAGGCATTGCTCCGGGAACAGCGTGCGGCGCTGCCAGATGTTGACGGTCGAACACTCAAGAAAATGAACTCCTGTGAGCAGGTGATCCGTGAGCTGGGGATACGGGCTGAGGCCGTTGGCTTGCGCGTCACCCTAGCTCCGCTTGCAGACGCAACCGTAGCCGTCTCGGGGGATGAGCAAGACCGTGCCGAATTGAAGATTGCTGGAGGCGCAACCGAAGAAACCGGTGCGACGTGGGCTATGGACCTCAACATTCCCGAATGGGGACAGATCAGCATCGTGAGCGGCGCAGAAGAAGCCACCGAGCTTGAAGCAGAGATGTCGAAGCAGCGGGCAACACTCAGCGATCTGCTTTCCCTGCACAAGGTCGATTCCGTGGCGCAGGCACTCGAAGCCTCGGAGCAGCTCAAGGCCATTGACCGGGAGATCAAGACGGCCTCTGATGCCGCGGCCGCCTTGCTTGACGATTGGGATTCCCTTGATGCGTTGCAGCAGTCTTTTGAGAAAGCGAAAGGGGCAGTCGCGCAACTGAGCACACGTCTGAGCCTTTCCAAAGAAGAAACCTCCCTGACCGCCGCCGATCTTGAGGCCCAACTGTCGACACTGCAAGATGCACTACGGTGCCTGGACCGCAGCATCACAGCATTAGGAAATGTCATCGAAAAGCTGGAGAAGCAGATTGAGGCCGTTGCCGCCGACCGGGCAGAGCGTTCGAGCGCTATGGACGCCATCGGCAAACAGATCGCCGGTCTCAACGCGCGTTTAAAAACCCTCCTTGATCGCTATCCCGACGGAATCGAGAAGGCCATGGAGCAAGCTCAGATCGCATTTGTGACGGCAAAGGCAGAAAAGGCCGTGGCCACGTCAAAGCTGCCCGACGACTGGGAGAAGATAGATCAGCGCCACGCGCGCGCCCTGAAGGCCGCGTCACAGGTTGCAGATGAATACGACGCCCTGGGCCAGACCATCAGTGGCCTTGAAGCCATTCTCAAAGAACGCGGATCACAGGGCCTCTACAGCAAAGAGACGCAGCTCGTTGAATCCCTTGAGGGCAACAAAAAGAGCGCGACATCCATGCGCTCCAAAGCCACCGCCGCCCGCCTACTGGCCGCACTGTTGGACTATCGCAAGAAAGAATCCGTCCGGACCGTATTGGCACCCTTGGAAGACCAACTCAGCATAGCCTTTACCGAACTCACCGGAGACCACAGCCGCCGAGTCACCCTCGACGAAGACCTACACATCGCCGGCATCGGACGCAACCGCCAAGAAGTCATTCCGTTTCCCCAACTCTCCCAAGGCGCAAAAGAGCAACTCCTACTAGCCCTACGCGCCGCCGTCGCCCTAGAGCTATCAAAAGAAGAGCCCCAAATCCTGATCCTAGACGACGTCCTAGTCAACACCGACCCCGTCCGCCAAGAGCGAGTCCTTGACTACCTCCAACAGATTTCCACCGACGTACAGATCCTAGTCCTGACCTGCCATGCAAGCATGTACCGCGGCGTGGGACATGCGGTTGGGCTTAACGCTGGGGTGGCATCGTGAGCGCATATGTCCCTCCCTATACGCTCTCAGACAGAGCCGTGATGCTGGTAGCCAATATCAGCGAAGCTGTTGGACGGCTCACGGTAGAGCTCGGTGGTTTCCCGTTACGGCTACGACGAGCCAACCGTATCCGTACGATTCAAGGTTCTCTTGCCATCGAGGGAAACACGCTCAGCGAGGAACAGATTACCGCACTGCTTGAGGGGAAACCCGTATTGGCACCGCCGACGGAGGTCCAAGAGGTACGCAATGCGCTGCGCACCTATGAGCAGATGGCTGTATGGGATTCCTACTGTGAAGCGGATCTTCTTAAGGCACATCGGATGCTGATGACCGGTTTGGTTGACGGCCCCGGCCGCTATAGGCAAGGCGGGGCGGGCGTCATGGGGAAATCAGGGATTGTTCACGTTGCACCACCCGCCGACCGAGTTCCTTTCCAGATAAATGAGCTTATTGAGTGGCTGGCCACGACCGATGCCCATCCCCTTGTCGCGAGTTCCGTCTTCCACTATGAATTCGAATTCATCCACCCCTTCGAGGACGGGAACGGTCGCATGGGGCGACTCTGGCAGACGCTGATTCTCTCCCAGTGGGCACCTTTGTTCGCCGATCTCCCCGTCGAGAGCATCATTTACACGCACCAAACCGCCTACTACGCCGCTCTCAATGAATCAACCAACCAAGGAAACTGCGCCCCCTTTATTGAGTTCATGTTGCAGGTGATTGCTGAGACCATCGCAGAGGCCGCGAAAACAGGGGCCCAGTCGAGGGCCCAGTCGAGGGCCCAGTCGGATTCCATTCTTGCAGCTCTAGCCGACGATCCACTCTCGGCCGCCGATATTGCCGCATCACTCGGCCTCAAGACAAAGACAGGATCCTTCAAACGCGCCCTGCATACCCTTTTTGAAGCTGGCCTCATCGAACAGACCCTCCCAGACAAACCCACCAGCCGCCTCCAGAAATACCGCCTTACAGAGGCCGGAACAGCGCTCTTGCTCGAAGGGAAAGAGTCAGCATGAGTACCTATAATCCATTCCTACGCCTCCAAAATGCACAGAAAACAAGAAAGTGCCCCCCCCAAGTCGCCCTAGAGCTATCAAAAGAAGAGCCCCAAATCCTGATCCTAGACGACGTCCTAGTCAACACTGACCCCGTACGCCAAGAACGCGTCCTAGACTACCTCCAACAGATTTCCACTGACGTACAAATCCTAGTCCTAACCTGCCATTCAAGCATGTACCGCGGTGTGGGGCATGCTGTTGGCCTTAACGTAGGGGAGGTATCATGAATGTGTGTGAATCTCTGGTTATCCATTTGATATAGAACTAGTTGCAGGTGGCATCCTTTGTTCCCGTTGTTTGGGGAAGGGCCACAAAAGTGGCAAGTAACCGGGGTGAGATCGCGATAATCGCCATCTGATTGATTGGCTGAATAGAACAAATGCACTCTCAGAGAATTCGTCAAAAGCTCCGAATTTATGAGGAGGGTTTTTCATCGGAATCAACATTTAACAAAGAGATTCGGACGCATTCCTAGCGCTTTGGGGAGCGCTTTGGGGGGCACGTCTCGTCATTCGTCATTGTGGTTGACGTTGTAGAGAGAGTGTGATCTGTTGGATGCATGGCCTGAACGTTGAGAATTGATGAAGCTGGAGGGGTATCATGTAATTGTGCACGGCATTCAGCGGCGGGCCATCTTCCTAGACAACGCCTACTTGAAGAGAATGACGAATGACGAGACTGCAACGAGTACGGGACATCCTTGAACGACCACCACACGGACCACAAACGATTGCACGGAGACAATTCCATGAACGACTTACAAAGCTATGTGAATGTGGTTGAGATGGGTGCCAAGGGCGACGGCGTTACGGACGACACCGATGCGATCCAGTCCGCCATCCAGCGGGTCTATGACAAGGGCAGTGGCACCGTGTTCTTTCCGTTCAAGCCACATGGATACCGCATTGCCAAGCCTGCGCCCGAGACCGTTGACGGCCGCCCCTGCAAATCACAGCTCTATATCCCCTCCGAGCGGTCGGACCCGCTGAGAATGCGGAACATCTGCCTGCAAGGGGAGATGCCGGTCAAGCAAGTCTATGCCTACCAGATGAACACAGGCGGTGGAAACTGGGCCCCCACCGAATTCACGTTACCAATCAACAACTGCGTCCTCTTCTCAGAATGGGACCCGCCCGAGAACACGACAGATCCGAACGCACGCCCCTGGTCCCTGATTTCTGTGCTCGGAGGGTCGGAACGTCCCTTTGGCCTAGAACACCTTGCTGTGCGCAATTTGGAATTCAGGGCATTCCTGAATACCGACCGAATGTACCCGACCGGGTCAGCGGCAAACTTCAAGGACACTAGTCGCTTAACGGTTGAGGCCTCCTATTTCGGGCTATCCCGCAGTGTATGCAGCAACTTACAACAGAAAGCGCTCGCCGCAAATCCATGCTACTGCGCTGGCCTGATCGCGTCGGCGGACCAAAGTGATCATCAGGTATTCCGGAGCGTTGGCGTACAGGGGTTCAAATACGGCTTTGTTTTCGGCGAGAATGTGATGGCTGACTATATCGTGGTTCTGAATTGCGAGGAGGGCCTTGTGTTCCACGACGCCTCACACCTGTCGCACATCCATCACCTGGTGGCACAGCACAACCGCTCGATTGTATCTGCCCTGCGCGAGGACACGTTTGGACTCAAGGTGTCGCGTAATATCTACGTTCTGATCGATTCGATCGACTTTGAGGCAGGAACCAACAAGCCCGACGCCTACCGCATGCAATACGGCGTCTATGATCCGGAGAACCGGATGCATGCCCGAATGACGTATCACTCCGGCTACCCGGTCGCGGATGCCCCTTTCCCTGTCTGTGGGGGAGAACACGTGGTTGCCACAAAGTTCATGTAGGCAGCAGTTAAAGAAGCTTTCAGAGAATATAGGGGTTAGGTCTAAACAAACAACAAAGCGATTCAGACGCATTCCTGCTGTTGATTGTTGAGACCTGCCCCTAAATCTCACTCGAAGGCAACCCCGCCTTGCCTAATTAATCCGTGGCGGTGGGCAACTCGACAACAGTATCGTTGTGGCGGGCTTCTTCGGCGTAGAACACCATTTGATGACTGCGTAACGATTCCATGCCATCGGAAAGAATCAAGCTGGGATCTTCCTCGTTGAGGGCCTTGACAAAGCTTTGCATCAGACCGAAGTCGCCGCCGCCATGCCCCCCCCAGCAGCGACGCATCGCCGGCGGCGGTGTCCACCGTGCGGGTTTTCTTGGTCAGAAAATCATAGATTCTGATTGTCTCTGAGTCGGTGTTAATCTCGCCGCGCGTGCCGAAGATGCGAGTCTGGCGGTGTCCGCCTTCGTTGAATGCGGTCATGGTCATGGATGCGGTCGCGCCGTTGGCGAACTGCATATTCACGACTTGGTGGTCGACCACATCGTTGTCACAGGCGTAGACGCAGCGGCCATAGGGGCCGTTGCGCAAGGCTTCGGTGACATTTTCTTCATTGACCACTGGAGTCAGGACGTTGGTCGGCCATTCTAAATTGCCCTCGGCGACTTTGCCCAGATAAAACATTTTGGCTGAATACGGACAAGTTGCCTCGACCGCGCAATCTAAGCAACGATCGGCGGCACCGGCGGGTTGATTCTCTTTGCGGAAATGCTTCAGGTTGCCGAAGGAGGAGATCTTTTCGCAGGAACCTCCCATCATAAATTGGATCCAGTCCAGGTCGTGGCAGCATTTGGCCAGCAGCATGCAGGACGAGGCGGTTTCATTGCGCCAGTTGCCCCGGACGAACGAATGCGCCTGATGCCAGTAGCCGACTGGTTCCAGATGTTGCAAATGAAGAGAAGGGTCACATCTAAACATTCAATGAAGAGAAGGGTCACATCTAAACATTCAACATATACAAGTTGACTTGCAGTGTTGGTCATGGTTTGCTGCACCTATGACAAGGCCTTTGCGAGTCAACGTAGCGGATGGTTGGTACCATTGCATGCATCGGGGGATCGAGCGGCGCACGATCTTCGAGGACGAGCGTGATCATCGTCGTTTTCTAGAACTTCTCGGGGAGGTGTGTGAACGGTTTCGCGTGCGGGTACACGCGTACTGTCTGCTTGGGAACCATTATCATCTTATCGTCCAGACCCCGGATGCGAACCTAAGCCGTGCTATGCAGTGGCTTGGGATTTCGTACAGCAGCTGGTTCAATGCGCGTCACGATCGTTCCGGTCCACTGTTTCAGGGGCGTTTCAAGAGCATTCCGGTCGAGGATGGTGCATGGGTTTACGAATTGAGCCTGTATGTGCATCTGAATCCGGTGAGAACGATGGGGTACGGTCTGGACAAGCACGCCCGGAACGCGGCGGCCATGGGAATGACCAAGCCGCCCACGCAGGAGCAGGTGAGTGCCCGTCTGAAGAAGCTGAGATCCTTCCCGTGGAGTTCGTACCGAGCCTATGCTGGCTTTGAGCGAGGGCCTAAGTGGCTGACGACCTCGGCCATCCTGCGGCGAGCAAGTCGACGCACGTCTGATCGTCACTCAAGATACCGGGAGCAGGTGAGCGCCTTGGTAAGCAGTGGGGTGGACGCATCACGTCTCGAGCTTTTTCGGGAGGTGGTCGGCATTGGCAGTGTTGAATTTGTGGAGCTCCTGAGAAGAGGGACAGGGTTGGGTAATCGGGAGACGGAGAGGCGAGGTCGTCTCAGGCAGCAAGTGAGCTTCGCTGACGTGGTTACCGCAGTGGAAGAGTGGCGTGGGGAGGATGCTGACGTGTGGTTGCACAAGCATGGCGATTGGGGCAAGTGGCTGGTCTTGAACCTGGCGCGTCGCTATAGCGGCATGACACTACAAGAACTGGGTAATCAGATGGGAGGGATGGACTATGCTGCGGTCAGCGTTGGCCTGAGGCGTTTCGACAGCCGCCTGAAGCAGGATCGAAAGATGCGTGGGGCTTTCAAGAATATAGTCGAGATGTTGAATGTTTAGATGTGACCCTTCTTCCTTGACGAGATGTTGAATGTTTAGATGTGACCCTTCTTCCTTGATTGACCCTTCTTCCTTGCCCTTCTTCCTTGGTGCCTTGACTTCACTTTTCATAGGTGACCCTACTGCCCCAGTACATCCCCGATCCGTTGTTGGTCACCTTGTAAGCGGGTACGGGAAACGCAGACTCTTCGATCTCCACACGCACCTCGAACGTCGCGGCGTTATAAGCTCACACCGGCTCCAGCGGCACAAAGCACATACTCCTGGCCGGCAACACCATCTCGCCGTTGCCCGCAAGCGCTAACCCGCCCACACGCTCGACGGTCACAGCCTGTTCCCGGCGAGTGTAGTTGATGAGCGCCAACCCTGCCCGGCCATCCGGCGCACGCCAGCCGCCGTGGAACACGGTCGGTTGCCGCACCGTGAACGGCTCGATCGTCTCAGGGCGCGTAAAAATCAGGCGCGCGATGCAAGTCACGTCCACGGTCTCGCACTTCACGTGGCCGGGCTCAAGCAGTTCACCCCACAGCAACCACTCACGGTGCGCATGGTAGAACCGACAGATATCGAGGAAAAACGCAACGTCGGCCTCGAACTTCGGGTTCTCCAGGTGTTCCTTGGTGAGATTGGTCATCAGCGGCTGACAGCCGAATGCCACGGTCCGCGCCAGTTCCATCGCAAACTGGTCCGGACATATCGCCTGCCAGTCCCGCTCTTTCGAGGGATCCGTCCGGCTCTCTGGCGGCCACAGTTCGTCATAGGGCGTGATGCCGTCAATATGGGCATAGTTTCCGAACGCCACCCCGTGACCGTGGTAAACAGCGGCATGGAGCGGCACCACGCGGGTGGTACGCGTCCATTCTTCGCCGATCACCCGTTCGCCGCTGGTGAATAGCGAGATACCGCAATCCAACAGGTCCAGGTACATCTCCTGGAAACTCTCGCTGCTGAGCATGAGTTCAGGGTGCTGTTCCCTGACCTTGCGGAGCAGCTCGCGATATCCCTGGAGCCCGTAGGCGCCGCCACCTGGCACGTGACCGTGCTCGGTTGAGAAACACGGCCTCAACCCGCCGTGAACAGCGATCATGTCCAGGTAAAGCCCGTCCAACCCCAGGGCGGCGGCCTTGTCGGCGGTCTGCAGCACCCGGTGATGCCAGACCGGTGAGGCCCCGCACATCTGCATCAGACGCCGGTCCATCCAGGTGTTGAAGATGATCCCGAAAGGCTCACCGTCGCGCTCGATAATAGTGCCGGCCTTGCCCTCCGTCTCCCAGCCGGGCTCTGCCCGATCCCAAGACATCCCGTTGGTATAAACCTGCACAGCGACCCCGTGTTCCTGCAGGTCCTTGACCGCGGCGCAAAAACGGTCGTGCCCCTCCCGCGGGGGGAAGTAGTCGGGGTAATCAGCATCGTAGGGATTTTTGTGCCACCAATACCAATCCACTGCCACCGGCAACCCTAGACGCCTGGCCACTTCCTTCGTTGGTGGAAGCACGATGTCGATACGTCCCCGGTTCCACAGCCAGCAGGCCAGCTCTGCCACGTAAGACCCGCGCCGCTGATCCGGACCGCGTGCGGCCCATTTCTGCTGCAGTGCCCAGGGACGGTAGATGCGCGCGGCCTCGTACCAGCCCCCCTTGAACGGGGCAATGGAAACGGCATAGCCGGGAAACTCCTGCTCGCCCGACGGGGGCTGGGGAAGTATATGTTCGATACAAAGGCGAGCGTCACCCTCGCCGACCTGCAGCAACAGCGACTTCATCCAGCCGTCCGTATCACGGGAGTCCAGATACAGGCCCGCGCCATCCGCCAGCCACGCGGTGAACTGCATGTGCAGATTTTGCCGCTCCACGCCCGGCATCCCCTTCGCCCGAACGTGTTCCGCACAAGGGTTGTCCATCACCAGGCCAATGTCGAATGGGATCACCCACTGCGTTGAAGTGCCGTAAGGAATCTGTATGTCGGGAAAGGCCAGGGCAGCCGGCTTCAATCCTTCGGGCAGCTCGACGTTCAACAGTTGGCCCTTGAGCCGCCCTTCTTCCAAACGCCAAGCCAGCCGAACGGACACCTCCACTTCGCGGCCGTCCTCGAAGCGCATCGCGTCGAACACCATTTCCACGCCGCATTCGTCCGGGCGCGTGATTTCCGCCGCACCGCACGGCATCAGTACCGCAGGGTCATCATCGGCCCACTGCATCCGCAGCGACCAGCCGTAACAGGGCCCCTTCAATGTCCACGTGCATTCCCCGTTGCCGATCTCGACCAGCCGCCCATCCGTCGCGAAACGCACACACAGCCCCGAATCATCCCGAAGGACGATGCCTTCACCATTCCGGTCTTCACTTATTGCCATCTGGTGATCCTACTGACTCCCGGCGCTGATTAGAAGTCGTTTTTCCATAGGGCGAGAGGGGGCGGCTAGAAGGGGCGGCCCTTAATATGGTGCAAATGGGGGCGGACCACGATAAAGACTAAGGGGCGCGAGGGGCCAGCCCTTAATATAGAAGATTGATGGCGCGTGCGAGCTATGCGAACTTCATCGCATGGCAAGAGCCTTAAGAATTGAATATCCTGGCGCAATTTATCACGTCATCTGCCGAAGGCTAGGTGATGCAAAAAGTGTGCTCTTCAAGGATGACAAAGATCGGGATCGCTTTCTTGTGTGTTTGTTGGAACGGGTAGAGACCTACCATATCCGTCTATACATGTTTGTCCTGATGAGAAACCACTTCCATCTGGTTTTCGAAACTCCCGAAGCAAACTGCTCAAAGTTCATGAAGTCACTCTCCGCGGCTTACACGGTCTACTATAACCTTCGCCACAAACGACACGGTCATCTCTTTGATGGACGATACAAAGGTAAGCTAGTCGAAGGTGATGAGTATCTTTCAGCACTGAGCCGGTATGTTCATCTGAACCCCGTAACGGGATCTGCAACAAAGAAATTATCCCTTATAGGAAGTAAAAAACGAGAGAGCAAACAATGATGCGAAAAACCAAAATCTTATTATGGGTGTTATTGACCCCCGTGTGCCTGTTACTTGCTCTTGTCGCGTACGTCATGCTCATCAATGCATTTGACGTCAAGCTGCCTGATGCGTCGGATTTAGTTGTAGAGCGATTAAAGCTCGAAGATGCGGATAACGCATACACTCATTTCCTGAAAGCAGCGGATCAAACTTATTGGCCTACGAATGTTTCGCCGACTGAAATTCTTAAAGATCAGGCATTACTGGCAACAGTTGCCCTGAGTAATCATGCTGCGTTTGTGCTAGTCAAGCAGGGCGCAGAATCCGCTGTGTATCAAACGACTAGGCCGACGAATACGTTGGCACTCGCCCCTCATCTCCAACCATTTCTTATTCTCGGAAAGGCCATGGGGCTAAAGAGCTCTTATGAGTTAAGCATTGGTCAGGTCGATGCGGCTATTGAATCAGCGTTGATACTTACGCGCTATGGATGGTTAATGGCAGAGGGTAATAGCACCTTGATTGAATACCTTGTTGGCGTTGCAATCCACGGCATCGGTTTGGGGCGTTGTGAGACGCTTTCCAAAGATGACAGAATGACGGCAGCGCAATTGAGAAGGCTTGGTCACGAATTAGGGCAGTACTCAGCTAGGGGGCAAGCGTTGCGACGTGCATTTCACGGAGAGTACCAATTCCTTTTGATGACAACAGAAAAAATCAAAACAGGAAAGTCTTGTATAGAAGATCTTATGTATGTCGAACATAATCGGGTTGTATCATCTATAGGTCGCTGGGGTTTTCATGCAAATAGAACGGCGCTCCTTTATTCGACTTTCTACCGCAAAATGGCCAAGAACAGTTCGTTGGTATATGCAGACATGGACTTGTCAGACTTCACTTCACTTCGCTGAAGTCTGATTGGCTTTCGAATGCAGGGATGTTGCTGCGACCGAATCCTGTTGGCAGGATATTGTTTGTGATTCTTGTTCCTAGTACGGAGTCAACTCTGCGTCGCGCATGTTATAGCGAGGTGCATGCATCTGCTGTACGTGTGATTGCAGCCTGTCGTGCATATGAACGGGAGATGGGAGAGTTGCCGGAGTCTCTTGATCAGCTTGTTCCTGCTTACCTAGACGCAGTTCCAAGAGATCCGTATGACGGAAAGCCTGTGAGGTACTCAAAGAGTAAGGCCATTGTCTATGCAGTTGGAGTAGACTTAGTTGATTCTAACGGTTCGATCAAGGCGACAAATCCCAAGTATGAAGGTCTCACTCGGACGTTGCGCTTTCATGGAGAAGATGTCGTCTTTGAAATCTATCCTGATAGCGGGTCGTCAGGGGCAGACCTTGAATCAGCAATCAAATTGAAGCAGGTAGAGTCAGACCGTGAAAACAGAAAAATAGCGTTGATGTCAGCCGCGAGGGATGATGTGCACTTGGGACGTGCGTGCGGACTGTCCTCGACTCCTGATGTTGATGATCTGAGCATATAGAATACTTATGCTAGGCTGATTTATGAATACATCAGAGCTTATTCCGAGGATCACGAACCTAGTCACTACTCTTGCGGACGCAGGTTTTGTGCTCAAGTACTACAGGAACAGGATTGCAGCGGCGTCGGAAAGGTACTCAACCTTTTGGACGCGCTTTTGGACTCCAACAAACGGATTCAGTTGACCTTTCAGGGCTCTGACCTTTAGTTTAGCAGAACATGCAATGCACTTTATGCTGTTGTTTCTGTTCCTGTGGTTCCACACTACTTTTCGTCTATATATTTTTGGGGGGGGATGGGCGTTCATGTTCTTAGGTGGGCTTGCGCGTCATTGGTCGCGCTCAATGGAGGAACATATGTCGGCTGTAGTTGAGACTCAATCGCTTCGGAAGGAGTATGGCACACTGGTTGCCGTCAGAGACGCGAATCTTGTGATTGAAGAGGGCCGTGTTGTTGGCCTTGTAGGACCCAACGGCGCGGGCAAGACCACGCTTCTGCGTATGCTGGCCACCTTGCTCCGCCCCCAGCGGTTCCAAATTAGGAAATCTTCGAGTTGCGGGAGGGGCTTCGGACATGAAAGTCAGCGTCGCCGATCCTAATCGCACTCCTCTGCACTCGCCGATCCTGCCGGAGGCAGCATTACCCTTT
>Ga0307929_1001376_pt1 | contig 18591 bp, 17 predicted proteins | sample AceLakmetage1330_FD_203160 | JGI IMG/M metagenome (GOLD analysis project Ga0307929, IMG submission 203160) | Saline water microbial communities from Ace Lake, Antarctica - #1330 | ecosystem: Environmental > Aquatic > Non-marine Saline and Alkaline > Saline | place: Antarctica: Ace Lake...
GATGGGGTGCGAAGCCCTGCGGACAACGTACCGAATTGGGTTCAAATGGTGACAGGAGAACCCTTCCGGGAATCCTCCTCCCGCTGAAAGACACGGGATGTTCCACCGGCAAAGCAAAGGGCCAGGGTCGGATGATATGGTGAAATTAATTGAATGTCTTTAAGCGTCGATTACAAGCAACGGACCTACGGGGATTAAGACCCGCCAGAGGCGGGTAAAGGTCTTAGGCCGCTGCCCAATGTCAGCGGATGTGGTCAGGTTGCAGGTCTGCTAATCACGCCGTGGCGTGACACGGAACTGTTGTACCACCGGCGTACAGGGCGCACCTCCGGGGGGTCGGAAGATGGCGGAAATCGGGTTCCAGGTTTTGCGCGAATATACTGCATTAAAACAGTCCACAGATATTTGGGCGCTTTACTCCGACCCCCTGAATCGTCCATTGGATCAACTATGTGGAACGTGGAAACCCGGTCCCGTCGCCCCTTTTGGGGGCAGGCTAACCGCAAGGCATGCTGTTGGCGGGCCGGAATAGGAGGCTGAAAGAAGCGAATTCCGGGCTGTAATGGCCCGGATACCGGGTGAAACATCCCCGGCTCCGTAAGGAGGCAGACGTTCAGCGCGGTGTCCGATTACGTGAACACCGGAGGAACCAGATCAAAGCGGGGAAAGCAGCCAGTGAAACGGGCGAATGACGGCCCTTGAGGCTGGTGCGCCCCGTGTGCTTTTAGCTATTCTGACAGCCGGTTTATAACGTGAAGCAGATGCAAATCTGTGGGAATCCCACAAGGGAAACCTTACCGGAGGCTTGAGCCGTGTGAGGTGAAAGTCTCAAGCACGGTTCTGAGGGGGCTTGGGGATGGTAACATCCCCTGGCTACCCGGCATTTGGCAGCGCACGTCTCCATTGACACTGTAATTCGGATCTACACGGCAGGAGGAAATAAATGACAGCAATTCTTGAGAAAATCGAAAGAGAGGCACTGAGCTTACCGGACACGGAACGTGCGTTCCTCGCCGACCGCCTACTCAGCTCGCTGGGAGGAGAAGCACTTAGTAACGTTGATGCCGCATGGGTGGATGAAGCTGAACGCCGCTATGCGGAATACAAGGAGGGGAAACGGCAACTCTTTCCTGCATCAGAGGTCTTTGCCGAAGCTGATCGGATGCTCAAGTGAGCGGCATTGTCTTTGATCCGGATGCGCGTGCGGAGTTCCTCGCGACTGTCGAGTACTACGAGGAATGCAGGAAGGGACTTGGCCGCCGTTTCCGTGAAGCCGTCGAGACCGAGCTTGATCATATCCTGCATATGCCTTTCCGTTTTCGAATACTCCGTCCGCCTTTCAGGCGTTGCCTTGTCCCCCAGTTCCCGTACTCGATCTTCTTCTCCATCGAACCGGCGTTCATTCTGGTTATTTCGGTTGCCCATGCCAAGAGGAAGCCGGGGTATTGGCATGATCGCATCCAAAAGGACCGATAGCAGATGCGAGCCTACAGATTGAACTGAGCGGAACTGATTGATTTGAAGTACAGATGGGGTCTGGCCAAGCTAACGGTCTAAAAATATAGTTTGTGTTTGTAAATTTTGCTCCTTTTTGGATCTATAATGCTGTTTTTCGAGCTAAAACCGGCATCATTCAGATTAGCCGTTGAATCGCGAACCAAACGCTTTAGCGGCCCCCTGAAAGTCTGTCGGTTCTAGCGGGGGCCAGTGAAGGGCCGCTGAGCTTAACGTTGGGGTGCGACACGATGTCGCATAGTTTGAGTATATTCATGTAGTTACATGTAGAACCCGGAATGTTCTTTCCGGACCCTACGCAGGCATGCTGCCATTGCGCTGACCTGCCCGCCAGTGCCTGCAACCTCAGTTATCGCTGAGAACTTAGAAGGCTATGGCAGGCGGGTGACGGGGTGTGAAGCCCTGCGGGTCGCGCCGTGGCGTGATACCGAATTGGGTTCAAATGGTGACAGGAGAACCCCCTCCGGGAATCCTCCTCCCGCTGAAAGACACGGGATGTTCCACCGGGCAAAGCAAAGGGCTAGGGTCGGATGATATGGTGAAGGTATCTGAATGTCTTTAAGCGTCGATTACAAGCAACGGACCTACGGGGATTAAGACCCGCCAGAGGCGGGTAAAGGTCTTAGGCCGCTGCCCAATGTCAGCGGATGTGGTCAGGTTGCAGGTCTCGGAACTGCCTGCACGGAACTGTCGTACCACCGGCGTAGAGGGCGCACCTCCGGGGGGTCGGAAGATGGCGGAAATCGGGTTCCAGGTTTTGCGCGAATATACTGCATTAAAACAGTCCACAGATATTTGGGTGTTTTACTCCGACCCCCTGAATCATCCATTGGATCAACTATGTGGAACATGATAACCCCGTCCTTCGCTTGGAGCAAGTCCCCCGATGAATCGGGATCTTAGACAGGCAAGCGAACCGCCCCGAAAACAACTCGGAATCTTCGATAAGGCAGACTGCTGGGGGCGTCAGCGTAAGATGCGGGAAAAAGCCAATGCCAGCCTGTAATGGGTTGGATACGGATGCAAATTTGCCCGACCCGAAAGAGAGCAGACGTCCCGTCGGTGTCCCATTACGAGAAATCTGGAAGAACTGCATCAAGAGAGGAAAGCATATGACGGCGGCCATTTGGCAAGCTGGTGCACTTCTCGCCGAAAGGCATTGTAGCTGTCAGTCAGTATCGTAAAGTTGACGTAGACTTTATTTCAACGGGTGCCCACCAATAAGGGCTTACTTTTGGGAGGCTTGAACCGTATGATGGGAAACTATCACGTACGGTTCTTAGGGGGGAAAGGGATGGTAACACCCCCGACCTACCCGGTACCCCTTTTTGAAAGGAGAACAATATGCGAAAGATCGTAATTGCAGTCCTTGCTCTTGCGGCAATCTTGTCTCTCGGCGCTGATATACGTTACTTGCTCACGGCCGAATTCATGCCCTATCACGCAGTAGTTTCGGGGAAGTCATGGACTCAGCTTGAACCGGGTCTCCAAAGCATCATCTTGGGCATGCTGAAGATCGTTGGAGGTGGCTTCCTCGCTTGCGGAGTTGCACTTCTTTGGCTTCTCCTCCCCATCTATCGAGGTGAAGCGTGGTCACGATGGGCTGCTCTGTGCGTTGCCGTTGCGGTGTGGGTGCCAACCCTGTATGTAACAATAGTATTGCGCTCCGCCAACTCTACCGCACAAACTCCGGTAGTGCCCACTGCCGTCATCCTCTGCCTAGTTCTGCTTGGTTTCACTGTCTCGTTTTTTGCCGGTAAGGGCGCATCACGCGCGCGGGCTAATGAATAAGGATAGATTATGCATAGCCGCAATCTTATCCGTTTGCTTGGACAAGCCTGGGACCTAGTAAAGAAAGGGTCAAGTCTACTTTTGACCCTTAAGTGATTTGGCGTTGAAGATAAAGAGGTGCTTTGATTTAAAACGGTCAGGTGTCGTTCTCAAATATGTCGAATACGTCAACGGCAAGAGTCAAGAGTAGACCCCTTCACGGACCTGGATTATTTCGACATCAACTACAATATTTCCTTGATTTTGAGTTGAATAAACATAATAATCGACTCACAAAATGAGCTTATTGCAGTAGTAATCGACTCAAATATCAATTCCATGAAAAAGGGAATCGACTCATCTTATGAAATACATTTGGCAAACTAAATCCTGGCCAGACCTCAAATGGGACAGTGCAAAACTGTTAAAACCATTGGGTAACATCCGATTCAGCCAAGGATCTTTAATAACTCAGATCAAGGAATTAGGGTTTGAAATCCAGCAAACAACACGAGCAGATGTTCTTGTTGAAGAGGCATTAAAGACCTCAGCGATCGAGGGTAAAGAATTAGATCCCGATGCGGTTCGATCTTCTGTTGGACGCAGACTTGGCCTACCCGATGCTGGATTGAAAGAGGTAAGAGACCAAAAAGCCGAGGGCCTTGTAGAAATTTTGCTGGATGCGACAATTAATTATTCAAAAAAAATGACACTGGAACGAATTTGGGGTTGGCATGCGGCCCTTTTTCCAACCGCTTACTCCGGTATGGTAAAAATATCTGTTGGTCAATGGCGAGATGATAGTAAGGGCCCGATGCAGATTATTTCCGGACCTATTAGACAGGAGAAAGTTCATTTTGAAGCGCCCCCTGCAAAAAAACTTGGAAAAGAAATGCAAACATTCATATCCTGGATAAATACAAAAGATCAATTAGATGGCATCATCAGAGCTGGGCTCGCACATATATGGTTTGTTACAATTCATCCGTTTGATGACGGCAATGGCCGCATCGCAAGAACTTTGACTGATACCTAAAAGCTGCAATTAGCTTTTAGCTATTGGTAGATGTCAAGCAAGTTGTCGCCTAAACGTATAAAAATTATCGTGACACCCGCAAAAGTTTCTCATGGCCTCCGACGAGCTTTTTTGGAGGCCCATTCTCGGCCATGAGAAATTTTTGCTTCTCCATAGGCAAAATCAACTCTGTTGGTTTGCAGGTAAGGGCGCTGGGGCAGTGCCGCCTTTTTCCCGTCTCCGGTCGTTTTTTCCTGGGTTGTTCCTCCTGTTTAACGCCACTTCACCAATGTGTTCCCAGTTTCTTGTCGCCCCAATCCAACGTTCCGGGTGACAACCCTTTGCCTCCTGGTAGATCTGATGACGTTTTTCAAGGATTTCAATATCTTTTCGCTCGTGTCGGTCTGTAGGAGTTACAAAGCAAATACTGCTATGAAGATGCTCATTGTTATACCATTGGGAAAATTTTTCTGCCCACTCCCGAGTACTTTTCAAGTTCTCAAAGGGATGTTCCGGGTATTCCGAGCGATATTTCATGGTCCGAAACAGCGACTCAGAATAAGGATTGTCGTTGCTGATCCTGGGTCGGCTGAATGATGGCTTTACCCCCAGGGATTCCAGTTTTGCAAGCATGGTAAAGGCCTTCATTGGCCCGCCGTTATCAGAGTGTAGAACTAGCTGATCTTCTTTAACTTTTTCCTGATTACAGGTGTCTGTAATCAGAGCGGCTGCAAGTTCTCCAGATTCACAATCATAGACCTGGTATCCCACTGCTTTACGGCTGTAGACGTCCATAATCATATAAAGGTAGAAAAAACGACCTTTTACCCGGGCCGGCAAATATGTGATACCCCAGGACCATACCTGATTGGGGCCTGTGGCAATGTACGCCTCCGGGCGTTTGCGGGCTCCTGCCTGGCTTGAGAGGCGGTGTTTGTTCATTTTCTGCTCTCTCAAAATCCTGTACATGGTGGCTTCTGACCCCAGGTAGATACCTTGATCCGCAAGTTTGGGAACAATTTGATGGGGGTTAAAATCCCCAAATTCAAATGATGTCAGCACATCCATGATTTGTTCCCTCTCTTTTTGGGGTATCTTGTTGCCGGGAACAGCCCGGGAGCCTTTACGGTGATCATTAATGCCATGGGTTTCCCAGCGTTGTACCGTACGAAGCGGCAGCCCCAGAAGCCCTGCTGCAAGATGCTTACGTGCCCCGGCTTTGCATGCCTCCTGGATCAGCGCCAAAACTTCCTTTTTGTCGCCTTCACTGATCAATCGTCCTTGGGATCCCCCCAGATAAAGTCCGCTTTTTTTTTAAGAACCAGTAGGGCTGCCGTCTCGGCAAGTGCTTTATCCTTACGGTTCAACTCTTTTTTCAGAGCGGCATTCTCCTTCTTTAACCGGCCAGTCCCCTTGAATTTAAGGGCGGTGTTGTTCAGGGTTAACAAGGAGAGGATGTCTTTTTTCCACTGTTCAAGGTGGTGAGAAAAAACCCCTCTTTTACGGCACCAGGAAACACGCTCTCCTTCCGGCATGGCGCCTGTTTCCATCAAAGCATTCAGTCGTTGCTCTACAGTCCAGTCTTGGGGGCATTTTTCTTTTTCAGTCAAATTCTTGTTCCCGTCTTTTTTGTGGTTTTTGAGCCAGTAAGTCAAGGTGGACAAGCCGATACCGGCTTCACTTGCTATTTCATGATGAGGTTTTCCACCCATCTGCACTTTTTTTATCACTGCCTCTTTCATTTTAATCGGGTATACCATAAAATCACCTCAGTGCCCCCGGTTTTGATTTTTCAATTGAGGCGACATCTATCCTGACACAGGCGGATACTGTGGAGGAGAATGCTCTAAAAAGCGGCGTCTATTTTGCAAATTGGGATATTTTGATGGCATGGTTTGTGGAAAAACCTTATGAAGTGGCGATTTTAGGAAAAGAATTTGAATCCAAAAAGAAGGAGTTTAATACGCATTATTTGCCCGATGTATTTTTTTCAGGGGGAAAAAATGAAGGCGCATTGCCGTTGCTTAAAAATAAATTGATAGAGGGACAGACCACGATTTATATGTGCCGAAACAAAACCTGTAAATTCCCTGTGACGGAAGTAAAAGATGCACTGAAACAGATGGTTCAATAAATGAACAAAGCAATACTGATAAAAGAAGGATATGAAATCTTTTCAGGGTTCAAAAGGCCTAAAGTATTTCAAAAGGAAATAGAATGGACAGAAAAGCTTTAATAAGAGAATATAAAAACACTCCCCACCCCATGGGTATCTATCAAATAGAAAATAAGGCAAATGGCAAAATTCTAATCGGTTCAAGCAAGAATTTACCAGGAATACTTAACCGTTTTAGATCTGAACTTAAACTGGGTAGCTGCCGTAATAAAGCTTTACAGGATGAATGGGAACAATTTGGTTCTGATGCGTTTGAATTCATGGAGCTTGAAGTTTTAAAACCATTGGATGATCCAGTTTATGATCCCTTTGAAGATCTTAAGATCCTTGAAGAGCTATGGGCTGAGAAGCTAACTCCTTATGGTGACAAGGGATATAACAAAAAGCCAAAGCTTGTCACCTAGCATTTTGGTTCAGCAGATAGCCAGGGTGGAGAGGCCCGGCGTGCCAAGGGGACTTTTCACGTTGCCTTGTCTACTACTGAGCAAGCCGTTGGCGAGCACTCAAATCAAGCTGTGGGTTCATTATTTTTCAATTGGTCGAGGCAATTATGCGAGACCCTTTTCGGGATATCGGTAAACCTGAGCCGCTAAAGTTTCTTGGATCTGGTGTCTGGTCCCGTCGAATAACGCAAGAACATCGGCTGGTTTATGTTGTTGGGCATGATAGAGTCTATTTTGTGCAAGCACGTTATCATTATTAAAAATCATATTTGAAAAGCCGCCTCTGCCCGGGAAAAATGGTCAGTCTGATCGAGAAAGAAACTTGCGCACAATTCTTTACCGGCCGCTTGTCCCGCTGGCGGGGCTTCGCTCAAGACGCAAAGAACGCTAAGATTTTGTTTTTTTACCGAATCGGAACGGACGATTCGATAAAGCAATCAGCCCTTCGGGCATTTCGGAGAATGTTTACGTTTCACACAGAAACAATAATGGCTGTTTTTTCGAATCGTCCGTTCCGATTCGAAAAAGGCTTTGCGGCCTTCGCGGCTTTGCGGTTCACAAACCAATAACCAGTCTCACACAGGCTGTGAGGTGTCCCCGACAAGAATATTTTTAGTATCCACAGCAGCCATCCACAACAATAGTAACCTACGGAAGGAACAGGAGGTTAACATGAATAATAGCAGATTGTTTGAACCACTCTCCATAGGCGATCTTCAATTAAAAAACAGGATCGTTATGGCGCCAATGACAAGGGGGCGTGCCGGCACGGAGCGTATACCGAATGAAGTGATGGCAGATTATTATTACCAGAGGTCCTCTGCCGGTCTCTTAATAACCGAGGCGACCGTAATTTCAAAGCAGGGTATCGGCTGGATTGATTCACCAGGGATCTTTACTGATGAAATGGTCGAGGGCTGGCAAAAAGTCACCGATAAAGTCAAACCGACGGGCACTCCCATTTTTCTGCAGCTCTGGCATTGCGGCAGAGCCTCCCACAGTGATTTCCACAATGGTGCACTTCCTGTCTCTGCTTCTGCCGTTAAGCTTAACGACGACAAGATCCATACCCCTTCCGGCACGAAGCCGTATGAAATACCACGTGCACTATCAGTGGATGAAATCAGATCAGTAGTAGACGATTACCGTAAGGCAGCGGTTAATGCTAAAAAGGCCGGTTTCTCCGGGATCGAAGTGCATGGGGCTAATGGGTATCTGATTAATCAGTTCCTTGATTCTAAAACGAATCACCGAGATGATCAATACGGTGGAAGTCTTCAAAATAAATTCCGCTTTTTTAAAGATGTCATTGAGGCTGTTTTGGAGGTATGGGCCCCAGAGCAGGTAGGCGCCCGAATCTCACCAAATGGAGTTTTCAATGACATGGGCGCTGAAGATTTCAGGGAAACTTTTCTCTATGCAGCTGAAGAATTAAACAGATTCGACCTTGGATATTTGCACATCATGGATGGACTTGCATTCGGTTTCCACGAAAAAGGAGATCCAATGACCCTCGCTGAATTCAGATTGGTTTATAAAGGGATTATCCTCGCTAATTGCGGTTATACAAAAGAGACTGCTGAAGAGAGGTTGGCGGAAGGAAATGCAGATCTGGTTGCCTTTGGCCGGCCTTTTATTACAAATCCCGACCTACCCGAAAGATTTAAAAATAATTGGCCATTAAACCCTGCTGAAGACATGTCGCTCTGGTATACTCCGGGATCCGAGGGATATAGCGATTATGCCCCATATACGCCATAAGCAATTTACTCAAAAATAACGTTACGGCCTGGACATCTCCGCTTAAGCTTTCAGCGTCAGCTCGCTTTCCCCTTTTCCGGGAACAGAGCCATGATATCCGCTTCCGTGGCCTTACAAATACCCCTTTCCGTGATAAAGCCCGTCACCAGGCGGGAAGGGGTAACATCAAATGCATGGTTGGCTGCTGGACTGGTTTCAGGCGGCACCAGCACAGTTTGAATTTTACCGTCACAAAGTCCTTGGACATACCGGATTTCATCGGGGTCCCGTTCTTCAATGGGAATGTCTTTGATTCCGTCTGTGATATCCCAGTCAAAAGTGGAGGAGGGCAGGGCCACATAGAAGGGAATGTTATTGTCTCTGGCGGCCAGAGCTTTTAGATAGGTGCCGATTTTATTGGCGACATCTCCCGCCCGTGTGGTCCTGTCGGTGCCCACAATGACCAGGTCCACCATACCGTGCTGCATGAGATGGCCACCGGCATTGTCCGTGATCACGGTGTGATCGATTCCGTGTTTGCCCAGTTCCCAGGCTGTCAGGCGGGCGCCCTGGTTCAAGGGTCTCGTTTCATCCACCCAGACATGGACGTCTATATTATTGTCAAAGGCGGTATAAATGGGAGCCGTAGCAGTGCCATATTCAACACAGGCAAGCCAGCCTGCGTTACAATGGGTAAGGATATTTACCGGTTTTCCGCCTTTCTTTCCGCTCATTTCCTCAATAATGGAGAGGCCGTATTCGCCGATCTTTTGGCAATTGACCGCTTCTTCTTCCACCACTTCCAGGGCCTCTGCCAGGGCAGCCTCCACACGTGCTTTGTAGTCACTCTCTTTCAGGGCCACGTCGCGAACCCGGTCCACCCCCCAGAAAAGATTCATGGCAGTGGGCCTGGCATTCTTGAGCCGATCACATTCGGATTCAAAGTATTCATCGTCCGCACCCCTGTTGTTTTCCTGGACCAGACTGACATAGACGCCCAGAGCGCCGGTAGCCCCTATGAGGGGGGCGCCTCTGACAACCATCTCTTTGATGGCACGGATCACGTCATCTACCGTGTTCAGGTCTTCAATAATGAGTTCATGGGGAAGAAACCGCTGATCAATGACCCTGACGGTTTTTGTAGCCGTATCAAACCAGATGGGCCGCATCTCTTTTCCATCCACTTTCATATTCAACTCTCCACTATCAGTTGGGATTTGTTGTATCTAAAAACAGCAATTAGCTTTTGAGCTATTAGCCGTTAGCTTAATACTGTCAACTATTTACATAAGTTTTTTCCGTATTGCAACTTTCACTTTTTGATGCTGAGCTGTTTCTCCGTAAACGAGTTATTTCTTAGGGCTATGTAACGGCTAAGCGCTAATTCCAGCTTTTACGTTGTATCGTCAGCTCTTTATACGGCGCATCTGCTTTTCGATCACGCCAATGACCTCATCTTTTTTTATGGGTTTGGTCACATAGTCATCCATTCCAGCGTCTATGCATTTTTGCCGATATCCTTTCATGGCATGGGCCGTCATGGCAACAATGGGCAGACTATCAAAACCTGCCTCCCGAATAGCTGCCGTTGCTTCAAAGCCATCCATTACCGGCATTTGAATATCCATGAAAACAAGATCGAAATTCTTTGGGTTTTCCTGCAGGGCATTGACAGCTTCCTGTCCGTTGGAAGCAACATCCACTTTAAATCCGGCCTTGGTAAGCATCATTTTGGCCAGTTTCTGGTTGACCTTGTTATCTTCCGCGATCAATATCCGCACCGGACTCAAACTCGCACCATCATCCTCAACAGGCATTTCTTTGCCGGCTGGAGAATCAGAAGTTGGCCGTTTGCCCTCCTTTTCCTCCGCTTTTAAAAACCATGCTGTAAAATGAAATGTGCTTCCTTCTGAAACTTTACTTTCCGCCCAGACATCTCCGCCCATCATATTGGATATCCTTTTACAGATGGACAATCCCAGCCCCGTACCACCGTATTTTCGCGTGGTGGATCCATCCGCCTGATGGAAAGGTTCAAAAATGGTCGCAAGTTTCCCGGCGGGTATGCCAATGCCCGTATCCCGAATGGATGTGTGGATAAGAACGCGTTCAGATGTCTCCTCATCCAGGAAAAGATGCAGCTCGATCTCGCCGGAATCGGTGAATTTGGGGGCATTCCCCATAAGGTTGATCAACACCTGGCGAAATCGCGTCTCATCCCCTTTCACGCGGGAACACATATTTTTTGAAATATTGCAAATGATTTCCACCGGCTTGTCGCCAACGCGCGGCCGGATCAATTCGCACACATCTTGAACGATCAATCCCGGTGAAAAATCGATCTCCTCCAACCTGAATTCACCGGCTTCAATCTTGGAAAAATCCAGGATATCATTGATTAGCGTCAGCAAAGATCCGCCGCTGCGTTTAATCGTGTCAACAAAATCTTTTTGGGTTTCATCCAAACGGGTTTCCACCAGCATGTCGGTAAAACCAATCACGGCGTTCATGGGCGTCCGAATTTCATGGCTCATATTGGCCAGGAACTGGCTCTTGGCCTGGTTAGCTTCATCGGCCCGCTTAGCCAGTTCATTGGCTTTATTGATGGCATCGCCCAGCTTTTTGTTCATACGGGTCAGTTCCAGATTGGCCTGTTCCACAGAGGTTTTGGCAGCGCTCAACTCATCCGCAGCACGCTTCCGTTCGGCTATCTCCAACGTGAGTTTTTCGTTGATGCGAACAATGTCTTCGGTACGATCCCGGACCAGTTCATCCAGATGGTCCCGGTGAAGTTTTAATTCCTCGGTCGTCCGTTTTCTTTCCTCAATCTCGACTTTAAGGGCCTCATTGCGCTCTTGAATCTGCTGGGTCAACTCCTCGTTGCGCTCGAACACCCATGAAAAGCGCTTCATGAGATTGTTTTTTTCTTCCAGTTTACAGCTCGTTTCGTCGACTTCCAGAGCCAATTCATGGGTTTTTTTAAAAATCAGGGACAAGGCGTGGCTCCAAGGTTCCCACGAAGGAGGCAATTTGCGAATTTTGGGGAATTGCTCACCCCGGCTCTTTGCAACGAGATCGCTGATGAAATATTCAGAAGGAAGAACAAACCGTGTGATAACAAAATATGCGGCGGCACCCAGGATTAAAGCCAGGCCCACCACCATGACAGCTGTCCCCATACCCCCGCCGAGGAGGCGGGGAAAAAACGACGGTAATGGTGTTGCATGGATCAGAAACCCCAGGGCCGCAAACACAAATGCCAAAGCGATGATCCACAAAAAAATTCGCTGATCGTTATGGAGGAAATGCAGGACCGCTCCCATGCGTTTAACGGCAGCGGGCCTCGTATGGGGTTGCCGATCATTCATGCTCAGGTACCGTCTCAGGGGAGTCAATGGATTGAAAATGGAACTGAAGTTTGGCGGAACCAATTTCGATCACATCGAATTCGTTCAGTACGATCTCTTCTTTTACGGTCTGGTAATTTACCTTGGGTTTCGTAAAGCCCTCGGCAGGAACCAATCGAAATTCCTCACCGACCCGGTTGATGATGGCGGTGGTTTTCCCAACAAAAAGACCTTTGACCTGAATATGGTTTTCAGGCGATTTCCCTATCTTTATGGGGAATGCTTTCAGTGGGAAGCTGCGATTGGAACCATCCATGTGAGACAGCATCGCAACGGTTTGTTTCTTGTGGCAATCGTCGGCCAGCTGTGAGACGCTGCTGGCCAGTTTGGATCGATGTTGCCGGGTATCCACTGCCATGGTCATACGTGCGCTGAGGATTTTGGTATTCAGGGGGATTCCCTCGCCTTCTCCGTAACAAAATTCCAGAACATGTTTCCCCACGGTGATAACATCACCATGGGAGAGAATTCGGGAGATGATGAGTTCATCGTTGATGAATGTACCGTTTCGGCTCTGCTGGTCCGTAATGTAAAAAAGGCCGTCTTCTTTTTCAATTTCAGCGTGATGTCCGGAAACGGCCGGATCGTCAATCACCAGATCGTTATCCGGCAACTCCCCAATGGTCAATGTTTTATTTTTGTCAAGCGAAATACTCTCTATGACAGTATTGTCTGACTTCAGCGTTAGTAACGGCATTCTGCCCCCCTATCCAGCGAAACTGACTCTAACTATCAATCTTATCAAGACACTATATCGAAAATTTCCGATCCTGTCGATGGTTTCGGCGAATCGCCGATTCCATTTTTCGAATTTTCAACCGCATATCACGAATGTGCTATTTTTACTGAAGACAATGACCCCAGTCAATACGTTTTCAAATGAATTATAATACAGCACAAGATTGCAAATGCCATTTTTCTATTGACGAGATTCATTTATCGCAGGTAAGTTTCAAAGAATAACACCGTACGCACGCTTGGTGCAAAATCCAAAGACATAAGGACCTTGCCAAAAATGAGTATTTTTGTGGATTCCAATGACATCGTTCATTTTTTCCTCGACCTTTACCGGATCCAGGTCGGGCTCCCCGAACCTGATCCCCGCCTCATGTCCGCGCGTGCCTTATCAGACGTGAAAAGTTCCAAGGAAATCACCTACGAACTGAAAGTCACTCACAGAGGGAAAAATAGTTCTCGTCGAATGAGTCTTTGTCGGTTGGGCGATGATGTGGAAAGCAAGAGCATCTGCTACAAGGTGATATATGACGATCTCCTGGTACTGAAAATTCCGCCCGAACCGGTAGTTGATTTTGGCCAATACCTGAAAAACATCGAACTGGAACGCCGGATAGCCAATCGACTCAACCCTGAAGTTGCCTGCGTCAGCCCCAGTCTTACTGCAATTTTGCAAAAAATTCCGGAATTCAAAGATGACGGCGATCTCTCTCACGATGCGTACGAAAAGATGATAACCCACCGGCTGAATCAATTTCCAAGTCTCCAGAGATATTTGAAAATACGGGGAACCTTTGTCCTTTTCATGAGCCTTTCCAAACACCGGTTCTTTGACCAGGTGATATCCAAAATGCACCAGCATGAGGAACTCCTCAGACATACAATTGCCGGCAGTCTCGATACTATGGACTCCATTTTGGCCTTTGAAACCGCCTTTGGCGAGAGCAAAGATGACCTCTATTTCAGTTTAGCGAATCTCCAGGAAGGCTATCTGCTGGCTATGGATCAACTGCTCCAGCAACATGGCAAAGACAGGCATCACATATCGGAATACCAGAAAAAGCAATGGATGTTCGATGACCTGGCGGGAAAAGAGATCGGCAGAGAACAGGGGCAGCTGCCGGACGCTTTCATCCTTGAACGAAAACAGATTGCCAAACAGGTTTTCTCAAAGAACAAGAAGTCCATTGTACAGTTTATCAAGCTGATACGATCCGATATCCAAAAAACCAGCGAGAATCGCAACCGAAACATGACGAGAGGAATCATTCCCAATTTCGTGGAACTGCTGCTTCGCCTCAAGGAAAAAAAGGCCGCCATCCGCGATTTGAAACCGGATAACATGTTCCTGGTGGGAGATTCAGACAATCCGGAGCACTTTCTGGCATCAGCTGATAAATATTCACTGGGGCTCATCGATCTGGAAACCTCCGTGAATTTCGAGAAAGCCAAATCTCTTCAACAGCCAATCCTTGCCGGGACCCCTTTTTTTGCCACGCCTTCGCACATTTTTGAAAACGATATTCTTGAAGAGGTTTTCCATGACACTCAACGTACCTTTTTCCTGCAGGACTGGTTCGCTGCTGTTGGGGTCATTTACAACGTCGTGACAGGTAAAACATTGTTTGAAAAAACCAGTAAACTACTCCCGGAGGTAGTCCGGGTACGATCAAAAGCCATCACGAACGGCGAACCACTGGAAAACGTCCTGAAGAATGCGAGTTGGGTCTTCTGGCACACGGCCTGCGCTGAATTCAGGGAAATCATGCATTCAGACCAGACGATTTTCAAAAGCATTTCTTTGTCACTTGGGGTACCGGAAAGGAATATGCTGTTAGAGGAAACTCTGGCCTGTGATCGCCTTTTGCTGGATCAAATAAAGCAGGCTATCTTACATCAGTCCTTTTTCAAAGGGGACAAAGAGCGCCAAACTATGTTCATGGCAAATGCAGAAAAAATTTTTGCCGTTGAAAAAAACTGGCGAACCGGTAAGAATGTTTCAAAAACATCGCCTGAAGGCAATGCCGAAGTTGCCGTCTTTCTCCGTTGTCTTGCGCATTTAAAAAAATGCCACGAAATATTGTCGCAGCTTCTCCCCGTCTTTCAAAAAAACGGTTCCAACATAACTGCTCAGCAACTCATTTTCCAGTTGTTCCGGCTGGTATTTTTCTTCATGTACCGCCCGGAATGGACCAACCGGAAACACCCCGAACTCTTTTGATCATTCCGCAGGAAATGCCTTTCTTTTATTCATGTGCATGCTTGACACACAATACCCTTTTTTTATATATCGCTATATGAGAATTACCAGTGGTGATTGGGAATGTCATCCCTTCTGGAATGGGCCTCTCAATCTAATGCAGCAGTAATATCGCGAGGGGGGTGATAATCGCAAAGATTCAGTGTTTCACTTGTTTTCAAATGACCAGAAACAATAAAACCAGGGAGGAGTTATGAAAAAGCTAATGATGTTTGTCGCCGCTTTTGCCATCTTGCAATTTTCCATTGGTGTGGCACCAGCTTTCAGTGATGATACGAAACTCTGGGACATTTACAACAATGTCTTAAAAAAGGCAAAATACGTGGATCTGACCCATGCATTCAGCCCAACCATTGCTGTTTGGCCCGGGTTTGGAAGTGCAAAATTCAAACCTGGCGTAGCCGGCCAGGAAATCAAAGGATACTGCACTATTGGTGAGGTATTCGACTACAAAAAACATGGTTTCGTCTCTTCCTCCTATGAGCTGGTCACAGATCAATACGGAACACAGCTGGATCCACCAGCTCATTTTTATGAATTTGGAGCCACCATCAGCGATCTTCCCGCCACCTACGCCATTCGACCACTGGCGATTATAGACGTTCACGAGAAAGCTGCTAAGGATGAAGGATATCATGCAACGGTCGAAGACATCAAAGCATGGGAAGCCAAACATGGAAAGATCCCAGAGGGCGCTGTTGTTGCCATCCGCTCAGACTGGCATAAAAAATGGAAAGAAACCAAACGTTTTGCCAATGCTCCCTTCCCGGGAATCAAATTGGATGCGTTGAAACTCCTCCATCTGGAAAGAAAAATCCTGTTCCACGGCCACGAACCCCTGGATACGGATACGACGCCCAATCTGGAAGGTGAAACCTGGCTGTTGAAAAACAACTTCTGCCAGGCCGAAGGGATGACCAATTTGGACCAGGTGCCTGAGGCCGGAGCCCTTGTGATTATTGGCTTTGCAAAGCCCGAAGGCGGAACCGGAGGCTACGCACGCTATGTTGCCGTTTGCCCCCCCGGATGGAAGTTTGGCAAATCGGTTGAAGAGCTTCCTGGTGCACCGTTACCCAAACAGCCCTATCCGAACAAAAGAGACAAAAACGGTGTAATGAGACCTACGCCACCTGGAAAATAAACCAACGAAATCGTCTCTTAGCCGCAGCCTGTAGTTGAGAGGCGGTTTTTATATAGCTCATTGCAGGAGAACACGCAAAATGAAGTGGAACACCCTCTATTCCAGTCGTATCAATTCAATAGGGCATTCAGATGTTGCTGCGATGTTAAAACTCGCAGAACAACCTGAGGTCATCTCCTTTGCCGGAGGACTTCCCGACCCGACAATTTATCTCGTTGAGGAGATCAAAGAAATCTATGAAGAAGTTTTCTCTCAACGGGGACGGGCCGCTTTGGGCTATGGACCCGTACCCGGGATCACTCCTTTTAGAGAATGGCTGGCAGAAAATATGACACTGGCAGGCAGGCCCTCGAAAATTGATGAATGTCTGGTAACAACCGGCGGCATTGCAGCTTTGGACCTGATTTGCAAAGTCTTGTTGGACCCCGGCGATATTGTCATTGTGGGCGAACCAGCTTACTTAGCGGCCTTACACGTTGTAAAAAGCTATCAGGGTCGCTTTGCCGGTGTTCCACTGGATGACAAAGGAATGCAACCGGATGCACTGAAATCAACGCTCGAAGACCTGCGTCGTCAAGCCTTGCGCCCTAAATTTATCTACCTGGTTCCTACGTTCCAAAATCCATCCGGTGTTACGCTTTCAGAAGGGCGCCGAAAAAGAATTGTTGAAATAGCCGCTGAATATGGCGTGCCTATTGTAGAGGATGAAGCATACCGTGATCTGCGATTCGAGGGTCAAGATCTATCGTTGTTAGCATCCCTTGACCCGCAGAACGTTATACACATCAATACATTTTCAAAAATATTCAATCCGGGAGTACGCATCGGTTGGGTCACCGCACCCCGCGAATTGATCGAGACTTTGGCATTGGCCAAACAGGGCCAGGACCAATGTTCCACAACGATTGGACAATATGCAGCTTTAGCCTTTGTTTCAAGGGGGTTGTTTAAACAACAGAAGGATAGAGCAGTTTCAATTTATCGTCGAAAAAGAGACGTTATGTTGGCTGCCTTAGAGAATCATTTCCCAGAAAGTGCCCATTGGACAAAACCGCAAGGAGGTTTTTATATATGGGTTACCTTGCCAAAAGGAATTGATACGGAAAAACTTCTGCCTAAAGCCATCAAGGACGTCGCCGTTGCCTACGGTGCGGGTCCATCATTTTACCACAATCGAAGCGGGAAAGAACACATGAGGCTGTGCTATAGTTACGTACCTGATTCACAAATTGAGGAAGGCATTCAAAGGCTTGCGCGTATCATACCCAAAATGGCGATTGATGAAAAATAGAGTCTAGAGGAGTTGTTATGAAAGCTGCAGTTTACGAGGAATTTGAAAAGCCATTAACAATTCAGAATGTACCCGATCCGACTCCTTCAGATCATGGTGTTGTCATTCGTGTAGAAGCAACGGGACTTTGTCGAAGTGATTGGCATGGATGGATGGGGCATGATTCTGGTATCAGCTTACCTCATGTACCCGGCCATGAACTTGCCGGAGTCATAGAAGCGATGGGAAAGGACGTCGCCCAATGGGATATTGGCGACAGGGTAACCCTTCCCTTCGTGTGCGGCTGTGGAAATTGCCCTCAATGCACATCGGGAAATCATCAAGTTTGCGACCGGCAATTCCAGCCGGGGTTCACACACTGGGGTTCTTTTGCTGAATATGTTGCCATTGATTATGCGGACGTCAATCTGGTGCGGTTGCCGGATGCAATTAATTATATTACCGCAGCGAGCCTGGGTTGCCGTTTTGTGACATCCTTTCGGGCATTGGTCGATCAGGGAAAAGTCTCTGCCGGACAATGGGTTGCCGTGCATGGCTGTGGAGGTGTTGGTTTATCTGCAATCATGATCGCTAACGCGTTGGGTGCAAATGTGGTTGGGATTGACATAAGTGACGAGAAACTCGATTTTGCCCGAAGCATTGGTGCGGCAGCAACTATTAACACCACAAAAACGGAAGATGTTGTTGAAAACATCATAGACCTTACCCAAGGTGGCGCCCATATTTCTATCGATGCCCTTGGCAGTCCTGTCACTTGTTTTAACTCGGTAGCCAATTTGAGAAAGCGAGGAAAACATATTCAGGTCGGATTGATGTTGGCAGATCACAGCCATCCTGCCGTACCAATGGACAAAATTGTTGCCAATGAGCTCGAAATTCTGGGAAGTCACGGGATACAAGCCCATAAATATTCCGCACTGCTGGCCATGATTCAAGCGGGGAAGTTATTTCCGGAAAAGCTGATTCGAAAGACAATAAGCCTTGAGGAATCATTAGACGAGCTCGTCAATATGGATAGTTTCAGAGGAACAGGTATAACGGTCATTAACGAATTTTAACGACTTGGAAACAATTCAACCACTATAGACTAAAAGTCCA
>Ga0307929_1001377_pt1 | contig 18583 bp, 15 predicted proteins | sample AceLakmetage1330_FD_203160 | JGI IMG/M metagenome (GOLD analysis project Ga0307929, IMG submission 203160) | Saline water microbial communities from Ace Lake, Antarctica - #1330 | ecosystem: Environmental > Aquatic > Non-marine Saline and Alkaline > Saline | place: Antarctica: Ace Lake...
AACGGACATTCCGCACTCTTTGGAAACAATTTTCCTAATTTAATCCCGTGGCATTTTTTTTATGAGCCTACCAATTCACCATACCCATTATGGAAATTCAAAGTTCCACCAACCATCTTGCAGATTTCCATACACGCTGGATGGAACTTTCAGTAGTTTTAGTAACAGATGATGTGATTTTGTTACTCCCTTAACGGTAGATTGTAAAACCCTCTCATCTTTTGTGATTAGAGCCAAGTGAACATTACGAAAGAAATAGCGAATATTATTCCAGGTCGGTGTCTTTGTTTTCATCCTTGACGGTAAAATTGGAAGACTTTCAATTTGCTCTTCTGCCATCTGTTGGCGAATGTTCCTTTCAATCAAACTCACGATCATCAATGCAATAAAGTAGAGAAACATCATCGCTTCAATACGCTCATTTTTTTTCAAAAACACAGGAGCTACTTCCAAAACCGATTTCTTTGTATAAAAACGCTTCTCCAAAAAAGGCTGCTTCTTATAGATTTTTAGAATGTCTGCTGCCGGTAAAGTTGCATTTGTAATCAGGGGAAAAATCCCGTCGGTTTTTGATGCTTGCTCAATTGCTTCTTTATCGATAGACCACTTGATGTTGTAGGTAATCTTTTCACAGTCTTTATATTGAGTATTTGGGCCTATTCGACCTCGACCAATTTTAACTTTTTGGGTTGTTTTTTCTTCTATTATTTCTACTTTTATAAAATCTCCGGCTCCTTTGTATGCTTTCCTTGTTGCTTTTTCGATTTGTTCCTTTGTCTTTAAATAATATTTGTTAAGCCCTGGTAATAATGCCTTTAAATTTTCTTCTGCCTTGGCAATTCGCCTTTTTCGGGTTTTGCAGTCTTGTTTTTCCTTACTGCTCGAATGTACCCAAATCAAGTGATAACCTTCCCAACTTCTCTCCTCAGAATAGGTTTGATAGGTTATCAATACCCCTTTTTTGCGACTATGCTTTGTAGAATATGCAGGTTGCCATTCGATCTTTTCGCCTTGCCGGAGTCGTTCATAAAATGCACTGACGTCATTACGGTTTTTGGGCATGATTGTGATGAACTTGCCATTGTTTTTTTCGATATGATGCAGGTTATCTTCACTACAGAGTTTTGAGTCGGCTATATAAAAAAAATCCTCATTTGCTAAAAAATTGCGTAAACTGTCCCAGTTAGATATGTGGGTGTTAACATCTGCTTGGTTTCCATTGAATACTTGATAACTTAGCGGAACATGTCCATCCTCTGTGATATTTAGTCCAAATACAAGCTGCTTGTAGTCTGGGCGATGATCTTTGTTATGACCGAAGTTCAGTTGTATCGCTGCTGGGCTTTGATTTCTATATGCACCTGCAAAGCTTACTGTAGTGGAATCGTTGTGGATTCGTGTCGTTAGCAAATTATGAATTTTTATGGCTGATACTGATGTATCTGACATCAAACTTTGGCGATCTGCTCTAAACAGAGCATCAAGGCAACGCCCCAAACGATCATCATTATATTTATCCGCATTCACCATATCTTCTGCTTTGCCATCTAAATGTTCAATCAACCATTCATCCACTTTGTATAGCGGTTTTGGTGCAACTACAATGTTCAGTAGCATCATGCATAGCACTTGAGCGGGTTTGATTTCACAACGGTTCTTATTGGGTACATATTTATCAAAAAGTTCATGCAATCTCAGTTCAGTTACGTAATGCTTAACCAGTGGAAGAACATCTACCTGTTTGAGTTTTGTGTCCATTGTGTGCATAAATAATCGGGCCTTTTCATTAAAAGAATAAAAATCTAGATTATTATGAACCACTTTGATATTTTTGTCTCCTTAATTCTGAGATTGACTCGTTTTTGTTCAAAGTCTGAGTTTATTTGATTTAAATTTCCAATTGCATTTGCACCCCAAAATTTTGGGGTTTTCGCCTTTGCCCAAAAAATCGATTTCATGAAAAATGGTCCACGTAGCTTTGGCCCATTGTAGCTTACAATTTATTTTTAAATCTCTTTTTCATAGGAGCGGAATGTCCGATACAATAACTCAAAAGTATTCAAACATTAGTAATACTATTTTCCGTCCGGGTTTGAATCCAAAGGGCCCTCCCTATAATATAAGACGATCCGGATCACATTTTTCCCTGAGCAATGTCAGCTCTGCCAGGGTGGGAGGGAGGACTTCGCCAGCCCGGGAAATATCAATTTCAAACTCCATTTTTTCAAGGATATCTTGGGGGGTCACCCCGGGATAATATCCTTCCAGAAACATACGTTTGGTCTTGTCATCAAAGCCCATAACCCCCATGTCTGTAATGACACGATGGGGGCCCCCTTTTGGAAGACCGGCATTTTCACGACCATCCGGACCGTCCAGGTATCCTGGGCTTGTCAAGTAATCCAGCTTGATTTTAAATTTTCGTTTTTCCTGTTTCATGAAGACAATGCTTCTCGAGACAAAAGAAGCCACATCACAGGCCCCCCCGCTCCCGGCAAACCTCACACTTGGTTCATGGTAATCGCCGAGAACCGTTGAATTCAGGTTGCCGTAAATATCAATCTGAGCAGCCCCCAGGATTCCCACAATACGCTCACCTGTGAAACGGTTCTGCATGGTGGCAAATGCATCCAGCAGCCCCCCGTTGGAGGAGGCCCGGTACATGATCCGTGAATCTCCCACGGCAAGGGGAAGATCTTCCAATTTGGAATCAATGGCACCGGTTTCAAAGAAAATCACACTTTCCGGGGCATTTATATTTTTGGCTGCCATGGCTGCCAGCATGGAGATGCCGGTGCCGCAAAACACGATATCCCCGTTCCGGATTTCCCTTGCAGCAACAAGGGTCATCATTTCTTTCAGCGTATAGTTCATCTTATCTCTTTGCCCTATTATCTTCTGTCCAGGTTCTTTGCATACCCGCGGTTTTTATCGGCGGATATTGTTTCAAGCCGTCTCCTGCCAATGGAATCCAGCAGATCACTGTGGGTCTGGTGTTTCAAAATACATTCTTCAATGTAGGAACGATAGTGGGTGTCATCCTTTGCTCGTTTGACATACTCCTTTAAATAGACCGGATCATAGTCATAATATTGATAACAGGCCGTGGGATACGCCCCATAGGGCAAATGCACAACCGCACCAGCATGGATAAAGGGGATCTGATTCCGGTCCGGTTCATTTTTCAAATAATCGTCATCCAGCAGTTCTTCACAGGTGATGATAAGCGTTTTGGCAGCCTTTGCCTGTTCCACATCGGCAAAGGTCAATCCCTCTATCCGGCAATTCCCCAGATAGTCTGCCTTTTGCACATGGATGATGGTGACATCCGGGTTGATGGCAGGCACCAAAACCACTCGTTTCGTGTCACACCAGGTGCCAAAAGGGTTTTCAAGCACCACCAGTTTTTTGTCGGGCAACCGGCTGTTTTCCTCTCTGAATTCAATGGGAAATCCCCATTTTTCAATAATGTCCGTCCCAAGGGAAGACCGTGTGGGAAGAAAAGCAATCCCCATGGACCCTGCGAGAAACCGCAGGGTCATCTGGTAGTTGGAATAATCTTCCACCTTTATTTTTTTTTCTTCAATTGCTTTTCTGAACCGAATGCAGGTAGAGGCAAATTTACCCATGCCGCCATAGGCAATTTCAAGACAGGAGACACAACCGGCCCCCACCAGTTCGTCCACGCCCTGGCCATTGGAATGGGCGTAAAGGTGAATATTTTTCGTCTGCTGCCGGATAATTTCATAGACAGCAGCCATGGGATTCCGGTTAATGGTAAAGCCACCGATGGACAAATGGCACCCGTCTTTTACATATTTTTCCATGGCCTCTTTTAAGCCCATGACTTTATGGGTATTGGTTTTCATTTACAACCCGCCCTATAAAAATTGATTAAGCTTCCAATTCCTTCAAACTTTCCTCCAGAATGGAGAGTCCCTTATCCAGCTCCTCTGGCGTAATCACCAGGGGCATAAGCGTTCTGATAACATTGCCATAGGTCCCGCAGGACAAGATGATCAAGCCCTTATCATAGCACAGCTGAACCAGTTTCTTTGCCGCTTGTGTGGCAGGTTTCTTGGTGACCCGGTCTTGAACCAGTTCCAGGCCCAGCATGGGACCTTTTCCCCTGACATCACCGATAATTTCATATTGCTTCTGAAACTCGGTAAATTTTTCCAGCAATGTTTCTCCCAGAGATCGTGCTGTTTCCAACAATCCGTCTTCAAAGAAAATGTCAAGAACGGCAAGGGCTGCCGCACAGGAAACTGGATTGCCGCTGTAAGTACCGCCGAGCCCACCCACATGGGGCGCTTCCATCAACTCTTTTTTACCAATCACCGCACTCAGGGGCATGCCGCCGGCAAAACTTTTTGCCAAGGTGATAATATCCGGTTCAATCCCCCAATGTTCTATGGCAAAAAACTTGCCGGTCCTGCCCGCACCGGCCTGGACCTCATCAATGATCAGGGGAATCTCATATTTAGCACAAATTTTTTGCAATCGGGGAAAATATTCAGGCGGCGGAGTGACGAAACCGCCTTCTCCCTGAATGGGTTCGGCAATCACGGCTGCTGTATTTTCAGGGGCCACATGTCCGATGAAAAAATCTTCCAGATAATCGGCACAGGCCACATCACAGGAAGGATAATCCAGGTTAAAGGGGCAGCGATAACAATAGGCATAGGGCATTCTATAAATTTCCGGCACAAAGGGGCCAAAATTTAATTTATAGGGTTTTATTTTACTGGTAAGACTCATGGTCAGCTGGGTTCTGCCATGGAAAGCATTGTCAAAACAAATAATTCCGCTTCTTTTGGTAGCATACCTTGCTACCTTTACGGCATTCTCCACTGCCTCGGCCCCTGAATTGGCAAACAGGGTCATTTTTTCAAAGGCACCCGGGGCCAAATCATTTAATTTTTCCGCAAGGCTTACATAGGATTCATACATGGCCACATGGAAACAGGTGTGAATAAATGCATCTGCCTGGTCTTTGATGGCCTTTACAACCTTTGGGTGACTGTGCCCGACATTGTTAACCCCTATGCCGCCGGCAAAATCAATATATTCTTTTCCTTCCACATCCACCATGGTTGCACCTTTAGCGCTCTTAATAAAGGCCGGGGTCGTATTAAAAGGCCCCTGGGGAATACTTTTCAACCTACGTTCCAAAAGATCCTTGTTTGATTTTGCCATCATTCATCTCCTGATAATATCCATATCCATTGGGTTTAGACACTTGTGCACTCGGTGCACAAGTGTTGTTAATATTATTCTATTCTATTCTATTCTATATTTAAACAGCAATGACCGTGCCATTGCCATTTTATACGGATCTTGCCCTTGATTAATGGAAAAAACTGGTATAAACTATGCGAAATTGCATAGATAATGCATATCTGCATGGATTGATTTTTAACTCCCTATTTCAGGACAGCCATGAACACAAGACCCCCTCAATTGAGCTGGAAACAACTGAGCAGCACTTTTTTAAATACCACACAAAATGGTATTCTGGTAAGCGATTATTGTCTTAAAACTCTGATTTCCAATAAAAAGGCCCAGGACCAACTGGGAATCTTTAAGGGCGAATGGGTCAAAAATGCCCTGCCGGAACTTGCAGAGCATTCCGAATCTGTCATAAAAAATACCACGAGTATCGGGAATATCCGCCTCATCCGGAATTCTAAAAATTTCATGGCAGATATCAGTCCTATTCTTCATAACCAAACGATTGTGGGGCTTTTTTTCCTCGTCCGGGATGTCACCCTGCTAGAAACCGCTACCCGGGAAATGAAAGCCTGCCAGAAATCATCCCTGGAACTGGACACCATCATTAATTCCAGCCATGACGGATTCTGGATCAGTGACGGCCAAGGAAAGGTCATAAAAATCAATCCCGCCTCGGAAAAGCTGACCGGCATAAAGGCTGAAAACTTTATCGGAAAATCCATACAGGAACTACTTGACAGCGACGTTATCGACCGCTCCGTAACCTTAAAGGTCATGGAAACCCGAAAAAAAGAGACCATTATCCAGCGCACCAAAACCGGAAAAAATCTCTTACTCACCGGCACCCCGGTATTTGACAAACAAGGTCAATTGATCCGGGTGGTGGTCAATGAAAGGGATATCACGGAAATCCAGGCCCTGAAAAAAGAAATTGATGAGAAACAGACCCTCAAGACCCGGCTGGAAGAAGACCTTCTGGACATGCAGCTGGAAGCCCTGCAGTCAAAAAAAATTATTGCCAAAAGCCAAAATTTTAAAACCATCCTTGAGAAAACCGCCAAAATTGCCCGGGTGGATTCTTCTGTTCTTATTCTAGGGGAATCCGGAACCGGCAAAGGGGTGATCGCAGAGTTGATTCATTCTCACTCAAAACGCCGAGATAAACCCATGATCAAACTCAACTGCGGCAACATTCCGGAGTCTTTGGTGGAAAGCGAGCTCTTTGGGTATAAAAAAGGGGCCTTTACCGGGGCAGACAAAAACAAGGCCGGCCGGTTTGAAATTGCGGACAAAGGAATCCTCTTTCTGGATGAAATTGCAGAGGTTCCCCTGGCTTCCCAGGTAAAGCTGTTGCGATTTCTTGAAGACGGCTGCTTGAGCAGGGTGGGTGAAACCACCAGCAAACGCGTAAATGTTCGCATTATTGCGGCCACCAACCAGAACCTTGAAGCCATGGTGGCGGATAAAACCTTTCGCCAGGACCTTTATTACCGACTCAAGGTAATTCCCATCCTCCTGCCGCCCCTTCGAAACAGGAAAGCCTGTATCCTGCCCTTGATATCCCATTATCTCAATTATTTTTGTGAAAAGCATGGAATAGAAGGTCCCATAACTTTGTCCCGAAATGCGGCCAACACCGTGGAAGCGTATGCATATCCGGGTAATATCCGGGAACTTATCAATCTATGCGAACGCCTGGTGGTAATGAAGGAAGGCAATAAAATCCATTCCAAAGATCTTCCCCAAAGCCTTATGGATTCAGCAAAATATGAAACCCTGTTCAAGGATGTACAGACCCAGGAACTCTCCCATCGTGAAATGATGGAAACATTTGAACGGCAGATCCTGAAAAATGTCATGGAAACCCATCTGACACAATCCAAAGCCGCCAGGGCACTTGGCCTGAATCAGTCCACTATTGCACGCAAATTGCAAAAATACAAACTGATATAAAAAACAGGCACCCCATCCCGAAAAAGATTAGGATGGGGTGCCTGTTCATTGGCGTCCGATCAAATATTAGGTCAAATATTAGGTCAAATTTTAAACAAAGACAAGGGAGATGGGCAGATGGAATCCATTACGGCCAGATCCTTTTCGGCACAATACCCCTTGGAGACCCATCCCGCATCGTACCCCTTCTGGGTGATCACCTGGAGGTGGGTATGGTAGAACCAATTTCCATTTTCATGGACATCTCCAATCAGGGCAAAGCGGTCACCTGCTTTAAATTTTTCTCCGGGCAGCGGCAGTTTCTCCCGGTTTAAATGACCATAGAGGCTGTAAAATGTTTCAAAATAGGGACTCGCGTGCATGAGTAAAACATTGCCTCCGTAATTGCCGTCACCCGCCTCGTAACCGCTTTCCTTGACCTGGGCATCCAGGGGGGCGTGCAGGGGCGTACTAAGGGCCACAATAATATCGAGACCCAGGTGGTAATACCGCTGTTCCTCCCGCATCTGGGGGTATTGGGATAAAATAGTCTCCCTGTCTTCCAGGTAGGAGGCCAGACCCCAGGAATGCCTATTTTTCATGGTGTTGTCCAGCCATGCCTGAAACGCTAGCTGGTCAAGGACATCCACCTCATCAAACACCTTGGACCCCACGGACATGTCCACCACCAGGGGGTTGCCGGTCAATCCTTTGAATACCGGCTGAACTGTTATTTTATCGCTGTAGTCAATGTAGGGGTATTTCATTTGCCTTTCCTTTGGATCTTAATTCTTGGGTCTATATTATTAGGTCTAGGAAACGGGAAAATCATTGGTTTTTATAAGACCCGGGACGGTGACCACAGGGTTCCCGCCCGTTCCTGTGTCAACTCCTTCCGGAAATCCAAAATTTTCATCCATGGATTTATAATAGGATTGGTCATAACAGCCAAGCTTTATTTTCACCTCACTGCCGGTTTTCACAAATTTAGCGGTGAGCCCATAATCGACTTCTCCCAGGGGGGTTAAAATAATATACCGGGGAATTTCCCGGCCTGACCCTTCCCGCCGGACCATAGTGGCAATATCAATGACATCATAGGAATCAATGGGAAAGTTTTTGTTCCAGCGGTTCTGAACGGGCAACCCCGCCACATAGAGATGGTGAAACTCCATGCCCTTTTCTCTAAGGGCATAGGCCAGATCATGGATGGCCCTGTCCGTGTCATTCACCCCGCCCAGCAAAGGAACATTGGCATACACCGTGATCCCTTTATTGTTCAACCGCCGGACCAATTTTGAATGGATCTCACCCACATCCTCGGCCTGGATAAACCAGGTCTCGATTTCGAGACGAAGGGGGTTGACCACGGACAAATGGTTCAAATCGCCCAATGTATTGATCACAGACCGGGTATAGGACTCCGGGGCGCTTGCAAATTTCATGGAGCGTAGCCTCACCGCATTGACATGGGGAATATCGCGCAGCTGTCCAATAACCCTGGTGATATCATAGAGCGCATCCACTGAATCCACGGCACAAGCTTCACCCATCTCAGGCACCACCACCACGTCGGTTATCCTGTGATCCGCCATGATATAGGCCATTTGTTGTTCGCCCGCACGGGCATTAATCTGCACGCGGGTTTCGTGGAGCCGGGACAAACCCTCAATACCGGTGTTTACAATGGAAGCCCCGGCCTGGTAATGCGTTGTCAATTCTTCTTTAAGGCGATCCACATCTGCACGGGTGGCTGCAGGGTTTTTGGGAGCTGTTTTTATTGGCCGATTCCCGATCAAACAGGCCTTGTCCCCGATTTTTGCCATGTACTGGATATCAATGGTGCCTTCAGCATTGACCCGGATATTGGTCAGCTCATTGGCAATGGGGGCAAAATTTTTAAAATATTCCGGGGTATAGGGGGTTCTGATCCAGATAAAATTCTCATTGTCCGCCACCTGCTCAACAGCCCAGCCGCTAGTGTACCAATCCATTTTTCCGATGGGAGTGGCCGTACAGATCCGGGGGATGATCCGGTCGGACAAGTGGGCCCGAAGGGGCAGGGACATGTTAATACCGTCGGACAAGGGTTTCCAATAAATGGAATTGCCATGGATGGGGCTGCAGGGAATATAAATATAATGCAGTTCAGCGCCGGCCCCGCGCAACAGCCCGAAAAGCTTCACTAATTCGGGTCCCGTATCGTTGCAGCCATTCAGGAAGGGGGTCTGGATGTAAACGGCAATACCGTTTTTTACCAGGTCAGTGATAATATCAAGGCTTTCAGGGCTCACCTCGTCGGGATGGATGAAATGGGTGGCCAATTCCATGCGTTTGCCGTGCTGCTGGAGTTCCAGATTTTTTTGTTTCAAGTATTTGAGATAGGCAGATTCATTTTTCAGAAACAGATCCGGATAATAGGAAACAGACCGGGTGGCCAAGCGCAGGGTCTGGACATGGGGAACGTCCATGAGCCCGTCAATGGTAGCGGCCATATTTTTTCTGTTCATGAACGGATCACCGCCGGTGACCACAATTTCCTTGATCAACGGAGAATTTTTAACATGGGAAACCGCCGCTGCAACGCCTTGGGTTGTGGGGTTTTTTTCGTTCCTGGTATCTTTATGCTTTCTGAAACAAAACCGGCAATAAACAGGACAGCTCATGTTGAGCAAAAAGATCACCCGGTTCTGGTACATCTGTTCCAAAAGTCCGTCATGGAACTGGCCGATCCAGGTGTTGGTGTGGCCAGTGGACTCCAGTTCTTCCACAAAGGGCATGTACTGATAGGCCACATCCCTGGAGACCATCATCTGGCGAATGGTATGCCGGGAGAGACGTACCGGATATCGTTCAATGACGGCTTGGAGATCGGACCGCTGGGCCTCGGGAATGTCCAGGTTGGTCACTTTTTCCAGCTGGGCCGTATCTTTTATGGACACATACCCATGGCCCGGGATCACCTGTTCAATCAGGGCCACCAGGAACCTGGAAGGCAGTGCTATCTGGTTTAAGGTCAGATTACGGCCTTGGGACTTGCCAATGGCGTCCAGCAACACCTCGAAAAACCCTTTGGGATCAGCCTCATACCCCGTGGCAGCCAAAAGAGCGGCAAACTTTGTCTGCCCGTCTCCACCATTGATGACCTCAACAAAGGATCCACCACAAAATTGTTCATTCCCATAGGTTTCCAGGAACGCTGTCATACTATCCGTTAATTTGGACAAGGGAACATCAATCTGCTGTTTGGAATGCTCAAATCGAACTTCCAAGATGGTATCTGTCTTTAATTTCACTTTCGCACCTCTTTAGCCTTGTATATATAATTTATGGTATTTTCGGGAAACCCATACCCCATGATCCGACCGAGTACCTTTTCTTCATTACCGGGCATCATACGGATCACCAGGTATTCCCGGGACAAATCCATGTCAATAATCTGCTGCCAGACAAATTTCTCCCGTTCAAGATAGGTATAGGCAATGTGGGCCGGATCAAAGATTGAGCCCCCCTGCTGTTTTAAGTCATTTTCAAAAACGATATAGCTTGCCGATGGATCCAGAGTCCTCTTGATCCATGAAAAATTCTCCTTTGCGGGCTCGGTATAAGAAAAATCTGTCACCGTTAGTTTGCTCTCTTGAGTTTTTAAACGCACCCCTCCCCAGGAAGAGGTCTCCACAACGCCGACCGGCTGTCCGCTCCATGGTACTAATTCATTTCTAATGATACTTCTTTCATGATTTGAGCAATCTGCAATGAAACGGATCCGCCTGTATATACACCTCATCCCCCCGGCGATAAACATCACGTTTCACAAAATTAATCACGTGTAAAATCTGTCCTTCGGGAAGTTCCACAAAATAACTGACCTCTCCCCCCATATAGCTACGATCCACAATTTTACCAAAGAAATAGTTCATCTCCTGTTCCTGGGCAAGGTCCGTTGTGTAGCCCAGGGTCATCTTCTGGGCACGGATCACGACTTCCGCCGCATCCCCCACCGCAAAATCGCCTGCTGGACTTACCAGGCACGGCTGATTGTCCCCAAGCCGGACACGAAAAAAACCTTTTTGTTTTTCTTCAACCACGGCCTTCATAAAATTAGAATGGCCCAAAAAATCCGCCACAAAATGGTTGACCGAATTATTGTACACCTCTTCCGGGGTCCCCTGCTGCTGGATAAACCCGTCTTTCATGACCACCACCTTGTCTGACATGGAAAGGGCTTCCCGCTGGTCATGGGTCACAAAAATAGTGGTGACCCCCAAATCCTGCTGAAGGTTGTCAATTTCCCGCCGCATATCCTCCCTTAGATTCTCGTCCAGGGCAGACAGGGGTTCGTCCATGAGCAGCACATCCGGCTCAAACACAATGGCCCGGGCCAGGGCAATCCGCTGCTGTTGCCCGCCGGAAAGCTGGGAGGGCATCCGTTCCCCGACCCCCGGGAGCCTGACCATTTCCAGGGCCTTCCCAACCTTGTCCACAATGTCGCCCTTTGATGACCCTCTATATTTCAGGCCAAAGGCCACATTTTCAAAAATGGTTTTATGGGGGAAAAGAGCATAATTCTGAAAAATCATCCCCAGGTTCCGCTTATGGATGGGGGTATCATTTATCCGTTTGCCCCGAACATAGATGTCCCCATTGGTGGGGGTTTCCAGACCTGCCAGCATTCTCAAAAGGGTGGTTTTCCCGCACCCGGAAGGCCCCAGCAACGTCACCAAAGACCCTTCGGGTATTTCCAGGTCCATTTTTTTTACGGCAACCACCTTTCCATACCGCTTTTCAATTCCCTTGAACCTTACAAAGGCCGGATCTTTTTCTTGTACCAAACCGTTATGTCTCCCCATGGTTATGAGAGGATTCACGGGTGTCATTGTCCGCAAAGACACCTGTGAATCCCATGTTTATGAAAAGATCAGCCCGCCATGACCCGGTCCCATTTTTCAGTCCAATCCAGCTGATGGCTGTTCCAATAGGCAGGGTCTGCAAACAGATACCCATCCAGCTTGCCCGTGGGATCAAAGGCGGGCAGTTTTTTCACTTCTTCCGGCATGGGAACCTTTGTGGGGTCCAGGCTGGTGGGATACTTTTGGCCTTTGGCTACGGCAATGGCTGCGTCAGGCTCCAGCATAAAATTCAATAATTTCTGGGCCACAGCGAGATCCGTTCCCTTGAGCACGTACATGTATTCCATCCAGGAATAGGTGCCTTCCGGTGCCAGATATCCGATGGGATGACCCTGGGCCTGGAGACCTGCTACCCGGCCCGACCATGCCACGGTGGCATAGATTTCACCATTGCCCAGGAGACTCATGAGTTCAGATCCCGAAGACCAGTATTTTTTTATCAGACCCCTTTGCTCCTTCAGGGCATTCCAGACCGCTTTTTCATCGGTGATTTTATTGGGATTCTGGCCGGTATGCAATGCTGCATACCACATGTTGGTCCGGAAATCACCGCCCCAGGAACCCAATTTGCCCTTGAGGCTTTTTTCGTACAGGAGGGAGGCACCCAGTTTTTCCGCGTCTGCCTTGGAAATCTTATCCGTGTTATAGGCAATACCGGTCTGGCCCAGATCATAGGGAACAGCGGACAGGGTTCCCTTGGAAATGCCCCTGAGGGTATCGGTCATTTTACTCATGACATTTTTCAGGTTGGGGATCTTGGTTTCATCCAGAACAACCCCAAAGCCAAGGTCTGTATACCGGGCATAGTCATACACCGCGCTCAGATGGGCAAGGTTAAATTCTCCGCCGGGCGGATAGGAGGCCTTGACCTGGGTGAGAAAAGCATCCATGCCGGTAAAGGCGGCATCAATGACTTTAACGCCCTCGGCCTTGGTAAAAGGATCAAAGGCAAATTTTCTCAATGCTTCGGAGGTGGACCCCCCCCAGGAATGACAGGTAATGGATTTACTGCCGGCAAAAGCCTGTTTTACCAGTCCAAAGGGTCCGCCCATGATGCCTAGGGTTGCGCCGGTGATGCCGACAAATTTGACAAAATCCCGCCGGGAGATATCTCCCTGGCTGTAACTTTCCTGTACGTCATTTAAGCGTTTTTCCAAATCGGTTCCCATTCTTTTTCTCCTTTTTGTTCTAAGTGTAAATGGTTATGACAAAGGTGATAGGATCTGAGCCTCTGCCAACAAATATTATTTGCCGCTTCCCCTGGCAAACCGCCGGGTCAGATACCCTGCCAACAAGGGGGTTGACACGGTAAGTGCAATCATAACAGTCCCCAGGGCATTGATCTCCGGGCTGATGGAATTCCTCAACATCCCGAATATTTTAACGGGCACGGTCTGGTTCTGGGCTGTTGCCCAGAAAAGAGTGGCCGTGACATCATCAAAGGAAATGGTGAAAGAAAACAGCATGCCGGCAAAAATAGCCGGGGCCAGCAGGGGAAAGGTGATTTCCCGAAAAGTCTGGAAGGGACTTGCCCCCAGAGACAGGGCTGCCTCTTCATATTCCCGCTTGATCCCCACCAGTCGTGCCTGGACGATCAAGAGCACATAGGGAAGGGTCAGTACCACGTGTCCAACCACCAGCATGGCAAAACTTTTGGGTTGCTGCAGCCACCGGATGAACAAGAGAAGGGCCACGCCCAGAACCACTTCGGGAATCATGATGGGGGCGATAAGAAGGGTATTGATCAATTCTTTCCCCCGAAACTCATACCGGATAAATGCCATGGCCGCCGGGACCCCCACAGCGGTGGAAAAAATGGCTGTCAAGGTGCCCAGAACCATTGAATTTTTAAATGCATCCAGGATGGTGGAATTATGGGAAAGCTTAACAAACCATTTAAAGGAGAATCCCTCCATGGGAAAGGACCCAAACTGCTGGGGATTAAAGGCCAGAATCACCACCGCCACAATGGGGGTGAACATCCAGATATACACCAGCAAGGTATATAGTTTGATCAATGTCCATCCGGAAATCATTCGTTTCATAAAGGCTCCTTAGCTATCCGTTGCTCAGGGATTTAAATATCTGGTTGATGCCCATGTAGCGATTGTAGGTATAAACAATGATACCCAAAAGCAGCATCAGGATAACGCTGATGGCAGATCCAAAGGGCCAGTCAAGGGTGCCGATCACCCGTTTAAAAATAAGGTTTGCGATCATTTCATTGCCCGGCCCCCCCAGGATCATGGGGGGCAGATAAGTGCCGCAGGTCAGCACAAAAACCAACAGACATCCGGCAGAGACACCGGGCATGCTCAAAGGCAGAGTGACCTCTTTAAAGGCCTGCCATTCGGTGCACCCCATACTTTTGGCTGCTTCTGCCAGGCTCTTGTCTATCCCGTCCAGGCTGACATAAATGTTTAAAATCATGAAGGGCAGTAAGTACTGTAATAAGCCCATAATCACCGCCCCTTCATTGTACAGCAGGGCCAGGGGGGTTGAAATCAGCCCGGCCTTGATCAGCAAATGGTTGATCAGCCCGGAATCCCCCAGGATATTAATCCAGCTCAGGGTTCGGATAATAAAGCTGATCCAGAAGGGAAGCATGACCAGCAGCATTAAATAGGGTTTGAGCCGGGAAGTGGTTTTATAGAAAAAATAGGCGGGGATATACCCCAGAACCAGGCAGAGGATCACGGTTTCAAGGGCCACCCGCAGGGTATTGAACAAAATGGTGGGATAAAAAAAGTCCACAAAAAACTTGGCATAATTTCCAAACTGAAAGGCCGGGATATCCTGACCGTTGGGCGCTCTGAGCCAGAAACTGTAAACAATGACAAAACAGACGGGAACAACCAGGAGTAAAAAAACGGCCGTCAGCGAAGGTGATAAGAGCAGCCATGGTTTCCACTTTTTTTCTTTCATATATCAGATCCCGTTCTCTTTATTTGCCTGGTTAATGCTCTCTTATTTGCTCCATTATTTATGGGGCATTTTGTTTATTTAATTAATATATACAAAATATATGCCTGTTGGAAAAGTATTTCCTAAAGCATTGAAAATAAACATTAAAATATTTTTACACTCCGAACCGACCCACGAAATATGGCAACTTGATTCACTTTTAAATCGGATCGGCAGGGATAACACACTGAAATAATGAGGTTTTCTCTTTGATTCAATATTGAATCAAAGAGAAAACCTCCAACAAGCCTATGGAGAATGGCGATAACGATTTTTTGATTTAGAAATGAATCATGCCTTTTTCCCCATGGTCATGCCATGCTTTTTCAATTTCCGCACCACCGTGGGCTGGCTTATTCCGAGGAAAAGGGCTGCCTCCCGGGTTGTACCGCATCGAAGAACCGCCTGCATGAACATCTCGTATTCCGCAGCCCGAAGTTTTTCCGGAAGGCTGGACACTTCATCAACCGCTTTTTTGGGTTGGATTGCTGGCCCCACAGGCTCCGTGGCCCGGAGAATATAGTCATCTAAAAATCTGCGGTCACACATGACCACGGCCTGTTTGATAATATTGATCAGCTCCCTGACATTTCCGGGAAAGGAGTAGGACTTCAGGGCTTCATAGGCTTTATACCCGATATAGGCACGGCGATTGTAACGGCGGTTGTAACGTTTCAGGCAGATGGTCGTAAGTTCCAGAATATCTTCAGGCCGGTCCCGCAAGGGCGGAATGGACAGGGTAAAGGTGTTGAGTCTGTGTAAAAGATCCAGCCGAAATTGATGCTTCAAAGTTCTTTGGTCCAGGTTCCGGTTGGTGGCGGCAATGATGGAACACTCAATCTTTTTGGACCGGGTACCGCCAACGGGCATAATCTCATGGTCATCCAGATATTTTAGCAATTTAGCCTGGACCCCCAATGACAACTCACCGATTTCGTCCAGAAAAAGGGTCCCCCCTGCCGCCAGTTCAAAAAGGCCGGCTTTTCCCGATTCCCTCGCCCCGGTGAAGGCCCCCCGTTCATACCCGAACAATTCCGCCTCCAGAAGATTTTCCGGCAGGGCCGCACAATTAATCTGGATAAAGGCTTTTTTGCTCCACATGCTGTTCGCGTGGATAAATTTGGCCAGCAATCCCTTGCCCGTTCCGGACTCCCCCTGGATCAAAATATTGGAGGCATCAATTCTGGCCAATTTCATGGCCAGCCGCAGGGTCTGCTTCATGGACCCGCTCTGGGCCACGATATGATTGTTCTTGAGCTCCAGCAGGGTGAGCTCGGTGAGTTCATCCCGCATCTTTTCCGACTCCTGCCGCACCTGGGCCAGCTCCCGCTTCATATCCTCGATCAGGGAAATATCCCGTTCATTGACCACCACATGGGATATCTCATTGTCGGCATTAAAGACAGGAGTACCAGTCACCAAAAGGGTAACCCCTGATACGGGGGTGGTCTGGATCAGGCTGACCCGGCGAAGGGTTTCCAGAACCTCCTGGGTGGCAGACCGATTGATCTGCCCCTCCCGGACAAGGGTTTGCACATCGGTACCCACCACCTCACAGGCCTTTATCCCGTTGAGTCTTTCAGAGGCTGGATTCATCTTAAGGATTCTGCCATGGGCGTCACAGATCAGCAACCCGTCTTCCGAACGATCAAAAATTGTATTCAGATAGTTAAACTCCCTATCGTTCATAGACAATATTCCCATCAAAAAGCGTCAGACAAATTTTGGTCTCGGCAATGGTGTCCGGCGAAATTTCAAAAATATTCTGGTCCGCCACCACCAGATCGGCCAATTTTCCCGGGGTGATGGATCCCAAGCGATGATCACAGCCACTCGCCTCGGCCGGGGTAAGGGTATAGGCCCGCACCGCCTCAGCCACGCTCAGGGCCTGTTCCGGGTACCATCCTCGTTCAGGTGTCTTGTTCATGCGTTTCCGTGTGACCGCCGAATAGATACCGGCAAAGGGATTGGGATCTGCCACCGGGGCATCGGAACTTAAGCACATGGGAACACCTGTATCCAATATGCTTTTAAGATTATAGGCATACTTTCCCCGGGGACCGACACACTGGTCAATCATGGAAATATCCAGGCTCAGGTTATTGGGCTGGCAGGAAACTGCCAAATTTTCAAGCCGGCTTAACCTCTCTAAATCTTTGGGTAGAATCATCTGGAGATGCTCCAACCGGTGGGGAATCTTGCAACGGCTCTGGCCTTGCTGCTCAACCCTGGCAAACATGGCAATAATCTCCTGGCAGGCCCGGTCCCCAATGGCATGAACCATACAGGCCAGACCCGCCCTGTCCGCCTTCATCACAGCGGCTTCTATTTCTTTGACCGGGGTCAGGGGCATGCCGTAATCGGCATCCAGGTATTTTTCGGTCAGCCAACCGGTCCTTGCCCCCATGCCGCCGTCGGAAAAGAATTTTAAATGCCCTAGTCTCAACCGGTCATTTCCAAATCCCGACTGAATTCCCAAGGCAATGGCCTCATCCGTCATTTCTCCGGGAAGTGCCACCTGGCACCGGAGATTTAATTTCTTGTCCCCATCAAGTGTTTGCCAGATCCTAAGGGCGCAAGCCCCCTCGTCTCCCCCCATGAGGCGGATATCATGGACGCCGGTCAGCCCCAGGCTGTGGGCATGGGCCATGGCCTTTTCCATATTCGCCACCAGGGTTGATTCCGGTAACGGCGGAAGCACCTCCCGAATCAGGTTGGGCGCCAACTCCTTGAGAACCCCCGTGGGCGAGCCGCTTGCATCCCGGACGATGACCCCTTCATCGGGATTCTTTGTCTGTTCGTCAATGCGGGCAAGGTGCAATGCCAAAGAATTGGCCACGGCCAGGTGAAGATCACACCGCCAGATGCACACAGGATTGTCCGGTGCTACTAGATCAAGCGCCCACCGGTCCGGCATTTTATTTTCAGGCCATTCCGACTCGTTAAACCCTTGACCCAGCACCCACTGGCCCGGCCCCACCTGGGCCGCCTTTTCCCTGACAGCCGTTTCCATACCGGAAAAACAGGTTGTTGTTGAAAAATCGATGCTGTCATAATTCAGGGCCCACTCATAAAAATGAAAATGGGTATCACAAAACCCCGGCAGTACCAGTCTTTTTTTAAGATCCTTTGTCCGGGTGGAAGGACCCGCCAGTCCCAGTATCTCCCTGTCCGTGCCCAGGGCAGAGATCTGACACCCCGTCACTGCCACCGCAGTGGCAAAGGGCGTTTTTTCATCCAGGGTATGGAGGGTTCCATTGTACAAAATTAAATCCGGGTTTGCTTCTATCATACGATATATCCTTGTTGGAAAGGGTCGGTTTCGTCCAGAACAAACTGGTGCAGGCCAGTGACCCAGGCCCGGCCCTTTATCCTTGTGACAAGGGCATCCAAAGCCCCTATTTTGGTTATTTTTACAAGTTCGGCTTCAAAACAGGTCCCCAGAGGGCTGAAATTAAGATAGGGTTGATGCAGCTTGATTTTACCATAATGATGCAGCAGTGCCAGCTTGGCAGCCGTACCCGTTCCGCAGGGAGACCGGT
>Ga0307929_1001378_pt1 | contig 18557 bp, 31 predicted proteins | sample AceLakmetage1330_FD_203160 | JGI IMG/M metagenome (GOLD analysis project Ga0307929, IMG submission 203160) | Saline water microbial communities from Ace Lake, Antarctica - #1330 | ecosystem: Environmental > Aquatic > Non-marine Saline and Alkaline > Saline | place: Antarctica: Ace Lake...
GTATACGTTTTTGACCTCAAAATTTCCACAGCCATTAAACAAGAAACAAAATTCGGCACTCGTGACAACTTTGTGTACACAGGCACGCTCAAAGATACGACCAATCCCGAATTCGAAAACCTTAAAGGTAAAGAGGTATCAGTATTTGGTGGAGGGTTGCTCAATTACTTATGGTGTCCTAAAGGTGTGTTCACTGCAGGTGTGTTCAAACTAGCCTATATGGGTAAGGAAAAAGTCGGCAATACCGAGCCTCATCAATTCAGAATGAAAAAACTCAACAAATAAGCAGTTAGTGTGTACGGGAGAGGGGGAGCCTTAACAGGGCTCTCTCTTTTCCATTTGTGAGGAGATTAAATGAACGCAAAAGAAATTCAAGAATTAAAAGAAAAATGGCATAAATATCAATATACAGATGGGATAGTATGTCCTTATTGTTTAGAGGAAATTGTGGATGAGTGTTGGGACCTTGTGCCTGATGAACATCGACACGAAATGATATGTGCTGAATGTGACAAAAAATTCTCGTGTAGTGCTGAATTTACAACTACATATATTAGTCATCCAAAAGAGTTACAATTATGACTAACGATATAATAATAATATTTCAATGGATAAATTGGCTTTATGTATTATCGGGCTTGATGGGGATTTGCTCTGTGATAATATTCTATGAGTGTCTTGTCGCTGAACCAATGCCAGAGGATGAACAGTGGATTAATGATATGAACAAAACAATATAGCTTCAGTTAAGTAAGGAGAAATGAAATGGAAAATAAAACGGGACTTGAGAAATTAGGGTTAATGATACAAGATGATTGTGAGAAAATACAAAAGGGGAAAATAATAAATGCTTTTAAACTTCCGTTTAAGTATTTAAAAAAGGCTATTAAGTTATCTAAAGAAGAAAAAGCAGAACTATCCCTTGCTGAATTGGTTGATGAGAAAGGGTTTCAAGTGGTACACATGATAAAATTTGGAATGAATAGCTTTTCTATAACTATTGGAAAATTTTTGGAGAATTATTCAAAAGATTTTAGAGCAACCACAATCACAGGAAAAAGCACTGCGAAAATAGTATATTGAAAAGGAGATGATTGCAAGTCCGCCATTGCAAGATTAAAAGCATTTTTGGGAATGACTTGCGGAAGAAAGGGTACGAAGCGAAATAAGAAGCACAAAAAACTAAAAAGAGAGGCATAATATTATGGATAAAAAAATAATAGTCGGAATAGAAAAAATGATTGGAGAGGTTGAAAAAAAACTCGACAGAATACCGGCGAGTAAGGCCATGTTCACGGTGGGAAGTGCATTGAGTTACGAAATTGACCGCTTAGAACAAGCAATAGAATTAATACAGAACGCGGATAAAGCACTAAAAAAGTATTGACCAACACAACAAAAGCGTGCCGGTGGTTGCTTTTCCTTGCCGCCGGCTTGCGCTCTTAAATTATAAAGGAAAGAAGGATAAAGGTAAAATAAAAATGGTATACTTACGGCATAATTATTAAAAAAGAATAAGGAGATTATATGAATGAGATACAGAGGTTGTTTGCTCAGGCTGTTCGGGGCAAGAAAGGAAACGGGAAAGGCTATAAGGCTTATTTTCAAACCGATGGGCGTGTGAGTGTTACGGCTGAGCATAGCATAAAGATATTGATTGATATGATAATACCAGATATTTTAAGTGCGAGAGATACTAAACTTATAAAAATCGAAAGGGCGAAATAGGAGGCGTATATATATATATATATATATATATAGCAGTAATCAAGAACAGAGGGAATCAGTGCAAAGGGTATAGCGATAATAGATGAATGAGGAGGGCACAATGTTTCAAGGGACACAAGAAAAAGGGAGTACGGCGTGGAAAAAGATGAAAGGCTTGCAGGAGGACAATAAACGGCTTACTTGGTTTAATCGGAATGCGAGTAAAGAGGTCACCCATTCACAATCTGAAATAGGGAACCTTTTGGAGGAGATAAAACAGCTTAAAAAGGAGGCCAATGATGGCAAAAAGGTCAGTGTCGGATAAGTATATTGAGAGTATGCTCAGTTTTCTATTAGACAACACTAAGGGTTTAGAGCGAGAACTCATGGACGCTCTTAATACTCTCCGCATTAATAAAATTAAGTGGACTGGGAAAACGTTGGTCCAAAAAGGCGTAAAAAAATAAAGGAGGCAATGTGAAATTAAAGTGGAAAAAATGCTCAGTAGCCCACAATACGTTCGATGGTTACAGGTATAGCGAATATGAAATGGCCCATCCCTATAAAGAGGATGCCGCATCACTGCTTAAGACAGACTGGATTATGTTTTTTAGAGGAGGAACACCATATTTTGTAGATGATTTTTTAGATAGATAGATAGATAAATAAATATATAAAAATTAAGAGGAGGAACAAATGAGGAATGTAGACATATTAATGGGGCTCCAGTACGGCTCCGAGGGAAAGGGGCTTGTTGCAGGGGCCTTAGCGTTGCAAAAGATGTATGCGAATTATGTACGAATCGGAGGTTCTCAAGCAGGACATAGTTTCAATTATCAAGGTAAGCATTATGTTTTTAGACATATTCCTTGTGGCGTGATAGCTGATGAGGTTAATCTGTTGTTTGCCAAGGGATCAATGCTTGACCCAGATGTTATGCTTAAGGAGATATCGGACAACGGCATGCAAGGTAGACATCTTTATATAGACCCTTTGGCGTATCCCATACTCCCTGAGGACGGCGTGGCAGAGCAGAATCTAAAAGCCAGGATAGGCTCAACAGGTAAGGGGAACGGACAGGCCCTCATTCAAAGGATTCGACGTGGCAAGCATGAATTTTCCAAAAGGAAAAGATATTTTAAGAATAAGATGTGGCATCAAAACATTTCTTACGAACCCATAGACCCATTTTTCAATCAGGGCTATACGCTTGTGGAATCCACTCAAGGATATGAACTTTCGTTAATGTCCAACCACTATCCGTTTGTCACGGGGCGTAACATAGGGGTAGGCACGATAATTGATGAGGCAGGAATACCGTTTAACAGTGTGCGAAAGGTTTTAGGCATCGCCCGTACGTACCCAATACGGGTGGCAGGAAATTCGGGACCGATGGGCGTGGAGACTTCTTGGGAGGCTATAAGTATAAAGCTTGGATATAAAGTGCGAGAAGAAACGACGGTAACAAAAAAAGTACGCCGAGTGGCTGAGTTTAACAAAGAGATGTTAGGTAGAGCCATTGAATATAATGGCGTGAGCCATTTATTCCTTACATTCATGGATTACTTGGACCCAAAAGCGAAAAACGCCAAATGCTACGACGAGCTGCCTGCAGTATGCAAAGAGTTTGTATGCGAAATGCGAGAATCTTTGAAAGTGCATATTCTTGGCGTTAGTAATGGCCCCGATATTGAAAAGAATGTATTTTGGATAGACAAGGAATACTTCATGGAAGAGGATAGATATTATACTCATGGAGTATAAATTAAAGGCTTATTCTATATAGGGAGACAGCGGATGGCTTATTTCAATAACTAGTCATTTCTTGTTTGAAAACTACGAAAAATGGAGGATGCAAATGCGGAGAAATCTAATTAGTAAAATGATGGCGTTAAGGACAATAAAAAGGTGGAATTTCCATCCACACGTGTATGAGCAAAACGTGGCTGAGCACAGCCACAATGTGTCGGTGTGGGTTATTGTGTTGGTAGAGTTGTTTAAATATACGGGAGCCATAGAAACGATGACATCTGAGGACAAAGCTACCCTAATACAACAAGCTGTGATGCATGATTGGGAGGAATCTGTATCGGGGGACATACCTACGCTGTTGAAACCGCATATTAAGGAGTATGAACATCTACTTGAGGCTTGTCAGGTTGAGGCCTATAAGTTTATGGAGATTCCCTCAATAGACGGCATTTTATATCGAGACGTGTGTCGTTTTAGGTCAAAATATACGTATATTGTGCAAATGGCCGATTTACTAGATGCCTTGGTATACGCCATGTGGGAGCCCAATCATTTTGGCGAGATAGTTAAGGAGTTGAAAAAGAAACTCCACGACCTTGTAGTTAAACATATTGATAAGGATTTTCAAAAGTCTATTTTTTTTAAATTGAAGAAGATAGGAGTCGATTTAACCGACGAAAACGACTGGAAGGCCTGGCAGAACAAGACCTTAAGTCACGTATAGGAGACAAATATGGATGTAATGCTTTATTTATGCACAGTGTTTTTCGTCTTGGCTCAAATAATGATGACGCTAATTCTTATTTGTGCTTTAATAAGCATCGGGGCTTGGTTATGGCGTGACATGTGGCAATCAGCCCCTAAAAGAGATATGGGCATGTCTCGTGTTGTTTACTGGAAAAGGAAAAGGTATAGATAGGAGAGAAAATATGAATAAGAAAAAGATAGGGCTAAGTTTACAATTTAAATACCGATTGGGGCCTAAACCTAAAAGGTATTTCAATGGTGGTAATCGAGAAAAAATACCACCTTGTTTAAGGTTAGAGTATCGACTGAGGAAAATATAAATAGGAGACATTATGCGAAAGCAGAAACAATACACATATGTTATCTTACACCACGTAAAGCCTTTTAGTAGGGATAAAGTGCATAAAACCAAACGAGGGTGGCTCATTCGATATAAAGATAAAAGGGGGCGTTTTTCAAAGTTTACAAAGAGAAAACTGTTAAAGCCCTATTTCTTTTTAAAGAAAAGGTCCTACCTATCTCCACTGGAGAGACGTGAACAGAAAATAATTGCTAAGGCTCAAAAGGCTGAGATAACAAAGGAAATAGAAAGAGAGGTTAAAAAGATGGGGCAGGGGACTTCAAAGAAAGTTGTAAAAAATTGGAAATGGACTCCTACACGTCGGCATATTTTAATAGAGGCCAGAAAAATGGCCAAGGCTCATATGGTTGATTTGCAAAAAGATATACCTTGGCAAGTGAAAGAGGCCTCTCCCATTTCTTTTAAGCAAATTCTACCCAAATATCGTTACATGAACGACTATAAAGTATTACAAAAAGGCAACGGCATAACTTTTTATATTCTGATAGGTATATATGTGTCCATTTCACAGCCTTACGGTAGGCCTACAGAGGAGCATGTTGATTTTTTAATAATTAGGCGTACCATACTTATGGAAAAGATAAGGGACCCGAAAGAATGGCTCGCATTTAAGCCCACATTCGACGATTTGGGCCAAGATTATGTTCGACGTAAAGGTATGGAGTGGGGTAGCACAGACACAAGCCCTCAGATTGCCAATATCACATATATAGGCACTTTAGCGTTTGCCCTATACCCATACAAGTTTTAATGAAACACGTTTATATACCACGCTATGTGCGAGCAGGGATAACGCATAAAAATTCTCATTTCCCTCGTCGGGTTCAAGTGTTTGGTGGAGATACCGAGACCTGTATGGGGGATATTGAGATGATACAGATATGCGACGGTGTAAAGACGGATGTCTTACATGCGACTCCCAAGAACGCCCTTGTTGAGTTTATTCGACATATGAAACGGACTTGTCACAAGGGCACTTTCAATGTAATGTATTTCCACAACCTATTATTCGACATGGAAACTATGCTCATGCCCTATACACACCTCTATAAATTTTCAAAGACCTTTACCCTAATGCTGTTGGGCGTGAAAGTGGAATTCTTTTTGGGGAAGATATGCTTCGTTAACATCACATTTAGTAAAAATCGACGGCTTATGCTTAGAGATTCTTCCAAATTCGCCTCAGGTTCTTTGGCGAGAGTGGCCCAAAAATTGAAAACGAAACACCAAAAGATGGACAAACCACAGGGGCTTGGTACAAGGTCTCCATGGGAGCCAGATATTAAGGCGTATGCCATTGAAGATGCTTGGGTATCGCATGACGTAGGCCAATGGATAGTAGATTTACACCGTCAACACGACATTGCCATATGTATTTCGTTTAGTCAGTTTAGTCAGAAGTTATATCAAAAGGACTTTGTGCGAAAAGGGGAGATAATCCCGTTCCCCTCAGACGATGCCTGCATGTTTGGGGAAATGGCCTATAAAGGTGGAAAAAATGGCCTTTATTGTCAAGCCCCTGCGATAATTCAGGATTGTTACGACGTGGATATTGTATCCGCTTACGCCTATTCACTCACCAAAATGCCTAACGTGTTTTTCGCTAAATACGTATATATAGAGCATTATGAACCCAACGCCGATGGCGTGTTTTGTATAGATGCCAATATAAAACCTTATCCCTATCCAATACTGTTTCAGGCCAAAGGGTTTAAAGGGCGAGAGGGGGATGTTAAAGATATGTTTGTGACAAGCTATGAATTGGATATGGCATTGAAACTAGGCATTATACAAATATTTAAATGCCGTGGATGGCTAATTAAAAAATCAGATTATCACAGACACCCATTCGATGAGTATGTTAATTATTGGTGGGGCAAGAAAAAAACAGCCACTGAGGGCACACTTGAGTATAGAATTTCAAAATTGGGGCCGAACGCTATTTATGGTAAGATGATAAGCAAGGTGGATGTGGGAGGTTTTGATTATGTTGAAAAAAATGGTGAAACGCTTCCGAAAGATACGGACCAAATAGCCTGTATGCTCTACAATCCGATAGTAGCTAGCCTGGTGACGGCGAAAACACGATTGCAGATTCTACGCTTAGAAATGAAATATGGGGCCTTACATACGGCTACGGATTCAATAAAAACGACGATGACCCCTCAACCCTCAGATTTATCGTCAGATTTAGGAGGCGTGGAACTGGAAATAAAAGGCAAGTGCATCATTATTCGGAACAAGTTATATCTACATTTCGATGAGGACAACGTGTTGCAAAAATACGCTTTACACGGATTTTGGGGTACGGCAGACCAGTTGCTCGGTATGGTGGACCAAGCTGTAAATACCTATAAGAGTAAGCATATGTATAAGTTAAAAGAAGTGCTCCGAATGACCAAGAAAAATCCTAAACCTTTCATGATGATGGATATAGAACGAGAACTTAAGGTAAACATGCAGGAATGGTACCATGTTAAAGCAGATAGGCCTTCTACAGCCATTCCTGACTCAGACGACCTTTTCACCATATAAATCTATACACCATCCACTTGAAAAACCTATGTCGTGTATGGTTTAATGTTAGTATGGCCCCATTCACTCTTTCCCTAAACCCCCCTCCTCTACCCCCAGTTGCGTCCTCTTAAGATGTTTGGGGCCATAAAAATTGTGTACGGAGGAATAAAATGTCGAAAAAAGGAGCAATGAAAGTGAAAGATAAGAAACAAGAAGAGCGAGATAGAAAGGCCGAAGAAATGCAACAGATGGCCTCTGAAAACGACCAATTAGAAGAAATAATAAAAAAGAAAGAGGCCTTAGTGGCCCGATTCGCCAAAGTTTCAGCCCAAGAGAAACTGGCTGGCATGAATGTGCCCCCACTCGATGAAACAGAAGATGTGGATGAAGATGAATCGAATCAAGATGACTTTTCTAAGTTGAACGACTTTGAAAGAACCTTAAAAGCCTTTTCAGATGAGGCCGAGGGTAGCATCGAGATTTATCGCATGACCGACAGTGGCGTGCAAGCCAAGATGGGGACGTTTCCCGTGAAAGAATGGGGACACACCTTGGAGAAATGTGCTAAGAGTTTCGGAGGCGGTGAATATATAGCCATTCTTAGAAACGGTAAAGGTCAATGGGCAGGTAAAACTACGGCCCACTACGACATGATAGCTTATCCAAAACCCAACCCAAATGCCCAACCTCAGCCTATGGCTGTAAATACGGGAGCTGACACGACTGAGGTGTTGAAACTCATGCAACAGCAACAGACGGAGCAAAATGAAAAATTCTTTGGCTTAATGACCACGATAATCACAAGCATGGGCAACAAGTCTATGGCTGAACCCAAGAATGGACTAATAAGCTCTTTGCAGGATGTCGTTGTAATAAAGGAATTATTTTCGCCGAAAGACAGCGGAGAAAAAAAAGAGGAAAGCCCTCTAAAACAACTTGACAGCCTATTGTCGATTTTTCAAAAAGGACTAGACCACGGGCAATCCATGGCCCCTGCAGGTGAAAAAGAAGAGGACGGTATTTTATCTTTAATAAAATCATTCGCCCCTGCTCTTTTGGAAAAAACCATGAACATGCCTCCTACAGGACCCCAAAAGAATCCCTTGTCTGAGGTGCTGGAAAAGTTGAAACGGGCTAAATTGACTCCCCCTATGCCCACGCCTCCGATAGCTGGAGTTCCACCTCTTGTAAAAGACGAGGCTCCCAAGCCTCTCCAAACGGGAGAGATAAAACCCCCGACTGGAGGAAATTCAATGATTAACTTAATGATACAGATGTATAAAGGCACAATATTAGACATGGCAAATCAATCTTTTGACCCTGAAAAAATGGCTGAGATTCTTTTGCTTAGAATCCCACAGGACCATTGGCTCATGTGTCAGGACTTCATTCAAAATCCTGAAAGATACGCCATCGCCTGTCAATACATACCTGAACTTTCAGCTCACAAAGTGTGGTGTAATGCCGTATTGGATAAAGCAAAAATCCTTTTGAAAGAGGCATTCGCAGATACTTCAGACGGCACGAACGTAGTTGATATGCCTCCCGTAGAGACCTCTTTACCTGAAGATATTATTGGGCCTAAAAAGGATACTGAAACCGTTGAAATAATCGATACTAAAGATATAAAAGGTAAAGATGAAGATAAGAAAGATAAATAAATCGAATGGAAACCGAGGCATAGCTGAAACTCTCATTGAGATGCGACAGTTAGTCATAGACTCCGACGGCCATCGAATAGTTAAGGAACAAGCTAAAAGAATCATACAGGGCTGTGCTCCCGACGATGAACTCTGTCACATTCAGTGTGCTTTTGATTGGGTACAAGCTCATATGAAATATGTTCGAGATATATATGGCGTGGAAGAGGTGACGGCCCCACATATCATCATTGAAAGCATTCTCAATGAAAGAGATTATCACAGTGCGGATTGCGACGATTTTGCCGTGCTGTTGTCTGCTCTCTTAAGGAGCATTGGGCTGCGGACTCGATTGGAAGCTGTAGCCCTAAAAGACAAAAGCCGATTTGACCATGCGAGAGCAAGTGTATTTATCAACGCTGAGAAAAGATGGATGGCGTTAGAAGGCACTAAAGCCGAGGCCAATTTAGGCTATCGGTTTAAAAGCAAACGCCCCATCATGTACTTAGAGTGTTAAAGGAGACCATATGGTAAAGAATAGAAAAATGGAAACTTTAAACGAACGAGCCTATGACTATATGGCAGAAGAGCCGAGAGACTTTTTAGACGGAACGGTGGCTCAAATTAGCTTAATGCTCATCATAGCTGACCAAGACGATATTGAATTCAATGCTAAAGATATTAAGTGGCTTGAGGATAAAGTCGATGGTATTGTAAATAACTTAATAGCCTTTCGCAGAGAGATTAAAGCTTTAAAATAAAGGAAAATGCGAATATGAAAAAGATGATATTTTTAAGCATGATACTAATTTTTAGCGGATGTTCAAGTTGGTGTGGTAGAGGTGGTAAATGCCTGCCTCTGTATCAAACAATAAAGTGTGGAAATTAAAGGAGAAATAAAATGAAAAAATTAATAGCTAGTACAATGTTGTTGTTCATATTTATAGGAGTTATCTCTGCCGAGGATGTTATTATTCCAAACGAAGTGGTGATGAGCTCTAAAACCACATCCGTGTTCATAAAGGGCCGTGGAAAAATGTTCAATTCAAACCAAGTTACTAAAATTAAAGCAGGTAAAACCGCAGAGGTTCTTAACTCCATATTGGCTCAACATAATAAGGATGTCGATGATAATGTGACAAGTTGGAGAAATGATATTTTGAAATTGCAAGCAAAAATCGATGCTGCTTTAGCTTCAAAAATTGTCGATACGTTTGAAACTGATTTAACAACTAAGGACAGCTTATCCCCAACTGAAAAGTGACTTGGAAACGCTTGAGGATAGAATGGGCGACTTGGGCCCTACGGCAAGAGACTAAATGAAATGACGGTGGCCGAACAACGAGAGGCCCATGATGCTTATGTGGGAGAAGAAGATGATGAAGAATGAAAAAGATTTGGACAGACTAATGCTTTTAGTAAACGGAATGCTTATATCTGCTTATCGCATGGGTGGCTATGCAACTGTCGGCGATAACAAAGCCATGCGTTTTTATAGAGAAAAATCCAATAAGTATTATAAAGAATACCAAGAAATATTGAAAAAATTCGGTGTACGGTACTTCGGGTAATTAAGGAGATTAACTATGAGTGAAATACAAAAACAAGAAGTGGCTCAAGAAGAAAACACCCCCTATCGGAGAGGCCAACGCATTGGTGCTCCCTTTTTTACAGGCGTGCCAAAAACGATAGCTATTGGCGTAGTTACATTTGGAATTTCTTATTATCTGTTTTTTAAAAAGAAAATCCTTAATAAATTACCTTAAGGAGGCCGTATGGCTTACATACCAAGTGGAGATATGGGGAATATGGGCTTTAAACTTAAGTTGCCTAAATTCCATTTAGACATAGGACAGTTGTTTTCAAAGCCTCTCAAATTTGTAACTAAGCCCATCCGAGCCATAACGGGCTTTGCTTTGGCTCCCATTTCGTCTAAATGGGCCTCAAAACTGGGGGGAGACGTAATTAAAGCTCAAGCCTATAAATCTACTCAACAAATCGGACGGGGCATAGCGGTGGCTGGTGCGGTGGTGGTGGCAGCTCCAATCGTGGCTGCAGGCGTAAGTACGATAGCCACTACTACGGCAGGCTTAACCAGTACTCTCGTCTCAAAACTTGGTATCACTAAGCTATTGAGTGGCCCACTCCTCACGGGCTCCCTCAAGGAAAAAGCTAAAGGTGGAGTGAAAGACCTTGCGGAAAAAGTCATTAAGGACACCATTGAGGGGAAACCTCAACAGCCCTATAGAGAACTTGCTCAACCATATCAAAATGAACTTACGCCCGACGAATACGCCCAACTAGTCTATGCCAGTCAGCAGAGTGCTCAAGTTGTGGCTAAAGAACAAGGCTTTCAAATGCCGAAAATGGCTGGTGTCGATATGGAAACCCTAAAAAAAGTGCTCCCCATCGCATCAGGGCTCTTACTTATTGGGCTCATTTTTTCAGCTTCGAAACGACCGCAACCTTATAGAAAAAGGTATGGGAGATAATCATGGCTTATATACCTGAAGAGAGCCTTGAAGCCCGTTCTCCTTTTGGGAGAGGATTCATTGGAAGAAAACAACAAAGAAATATAATCCAAAATGTTGTAGCAGTAGCCGAGAAAAAAGCTTTGGAAACTGGACAGCCTATTGTCAATCCAGCCATTCTGTCTTATCAAACCGAAGTAAAAAAAGAAGAAAAAAAGGAAAAAGCCCTTCAAATAGCCTCAGCACGCCGAGAGATTATGCACCCCACGGCTTATGTTGAGTCACCTCATACACTTGTATACCATATGGTGCTGGAACTCCTTAAAAATCAGCGTGGGCTCATTATGGAAGCCCTGAAACCTGAGAATGGTGCACACCCAAGAGGGACAGGGCTTATAAAAGTTTATACGGGGCAAATGCAACACGTTTTTGAATATAACGGTGCATTTTATAGTTTTAATGCCATAACTTGGCAAAGATTCTTCAATGAAGATTTGTCAAGCAAAGCTGATGCTGAAACTATAGCCACCAGATTGAGTGTTGTGGTCCCCATCTCCGAGGCTCAGTACATCAAGCATTGGTCATATATAGCCATAGACCATGAAAAAAGATTCCAAAAAACTATTGATGGAAAAACCATCTATTTCTATGAAAAAGGATATATATTGTCTTCCTCTGAACTCCAACTATTGGAACAAGTAAGACCCGAATTCTTGGAAATATTGGGGCAAATTGCTACTTTGGATTTCCCTTACGCCCCCATATTTCGTTTCCAACCCGTAGAGATACAGCCAATATCCATAGATGTTAAGAGATATGGGTTGCAGACAAAAACAGGCCGTATTGCCCCTGAAATCTTCAATCAAGAATATTTAGCTCCTCTCCAAAAAATAGCTAAGATACTTGGTAAACCTATTCAAATTTCCCCTCAGGGCATAAGCGAGAGTATTGGGTCCTTTAAAGGTGTAGAGGATGCAGATAGAGCTCAAATATTGCAGGCTCGTGACCAATTTAAAGAAATGATGCAAGCCTATATCTCCCCCGATGGAGAAATAACCACGAAAGAAGGTATAAATATTGAAATGCTGATTGAAGGGCTTATGACTAACATCTCTATCAGCATTACGAAAGGTGAAACGATTCTAACATATGAAAGTTTAAAGCCTGAATATAAGGAATATATAAAAACACCTGAAGAATATCAAACTCTTGTTATACAAGTGCGAGACATTATGGCCGACAAAGGGCTAATTTCCCCCGTAGAAACGCAGGCCATCATTTCGGAGGCCATCAAATTTAATCCTAAAGACTATCAAGTAGCAGGAATGGGTTGGACTACGATTAAAAGAATAGCTCCCGTTGCTTTAACGCTCCTCGTCGTAGGCCTATATATAGGTAGGAAAAAAGGCTACCTATAATCGATGATGTGACCAATTGACAAATAAATGCTGTGTATGGTATAATGTAGTGTAGGAGAAAAACTAATGAATGAAATGAATGGAATAATCGATGACGTTTGGACCGTGACAAAAAAAAGTACTTCAGCTGTAGCCCAAGCTTATATAAAGAGCTATAAAACTGCAGGAGCCCATGCCATATTGGGGATTAAAGACTGGACGAGTGGTATTACTGCAGGGCCTGTACTTAAACCAGCTATGGCCCCCATAACTACAAACGCTCAATTAACAGTATTAAGGCAAGAAGCCTTAAAACAAGAAGCCCAAGATAGAGGAGAACACCCCTATATAGCTCAACTCATTCCTCAAAATCTCGTCCCCGTAGCTATCGGTGCTGGAGTTTTACTTGCTGTATTATTATTGAGAAGATAATGAAAAAAGAAATAGCCATCGAACTAATACAGCCCTTTATTCTACCCATTACTTTGGGTGGAATAGCGTATTTTTGGGGTAAAGATATTTATGCCTATTTTGGTTCAAAAATAGTGGGCAAATCGACCACAGAATATAGGAAGGACATTGAACTGGTTATGGACCCTCAATCATATAAGGATGTAGCTCGAGCCACCTTAATATATGCGAAATCTAACCCCATAGATTTCATCTTCAATCCTTTTTGGTGGGCCAAGATAGATTCTCCCGATTATATTAGCCAAGAACAATATAGGGCCAATATCGAAAAAATAAAAAAAGAAAGGGGCTTTTAATGAATTACTTACAAAAAATGTCGGAAATCCAAGCGAAAGTGAAAAGTGAATTGGGCGTGTTTATGGGAAATCAGCAGATTCTCCTTAAATTATCACAGCGTGTTCAACAGAATCAAAGCTCCCCTAACCACCCTTATTATATAGACGCCCTAAATAAACTTCAACAAAAACAAAGCTCTTTGGAATCGTCCACCTTTGCTTGGCTATCTGAAATCGGAGACTTGAAAGCCACTGTAGAAAGTAACCCCGTCATTGCAGGATACATGAGGACAGGTCGATTTAGCGGTAGCTTTTTTTCTCAAGAATTTTGGAAATCTGTTAATTCCTATATCCGCAAGAGTATACCCCTAATCAATAAAGGAATATCTGTGTCGGGAGCCCTCATCTCCCAAAACGGGAATGTGGCTCTACTTAAAAAATCTGTAGAGAAAGGAACGATTATCATGCCCTCATCGAGTTTCAATGCTTTATCGCAAAGCATGATTATCATGTATGGCTTGCTTGGAGTAAGTATGACTTATTATCTATCGAGCAAAAAAAAGAGGGTAAGATGATGAAACAGCCTACATCATGGAAGGCCATCTTAGCCCGACGGAGAAGAATTTTAAAGAAAGGCGTGCTGATAGGCGAACGCTTAAAAGCTATAGAGTATTATGACGTACCGAAAGCGGAAGCAGAAGGCCTTAAACAGCCCAATTTAGCATGGAGGCATGAAGCGGAAAGGCCCGATATCGTATTGATAGGGCTTAGTGATGGGAGCGTCCTACTCGAATCATTGAGCGGACAAAAACTATGGGACTATAGGTAAATTTAATGGTAATAGTCATTGACAAAGCCATGTTTCGCATGGTTTAATATAAATATAAGGAGCCAATTATGAGAAGAAAACAATCGTATTTAGTTAATCCTCGTAGCAATCCTTGGATTAAATTTAAAACGCCTGCTCGCCACAACTTAGCATTTATCGATAAGAAAGGTAAATTAAAAAGTGTAATGGATTTAAATAAATCTATTAACAAAAAGAAAAAACATAAAGCTACAAAAATCTCAAATACTGAAGCCATGAGACTGAAACATGCATGGCTTTTAACTAATAAACCCAAAAAGAAAGCCGTGAAAAAGAAAGTAGTTAAAAAAATTAGGCTTTCCAAAACAGCACTCGCCCATAAAACAGCCCTCGATGTAAAACGGGCTCAAAAATTCAAAGGTATAACCAAGAAAAAATCTAAAAAATCAAAGGCGACATCAAAGAATCGTAATCCCTTGATGCTCATTAATGCCCCCTCAATAAGGAGAAAATCTGTTATGAAAAAAAGTAAAAAAAGAAGAAGAAAAAGTGTTAAAAAATATAGACGGAATCCAATGGTGAAAATGATAACCAAAAGAGAGGGCAAACAAATGGTCGGCCTGCTCATGGACGGAGCAGTTTTACTCGGTGGAGTCACTTTAGCCACTATGTCCATTAACAAATTAACCGAACAATTTCCTATGTTAGCCAAACCTAGTGTGAGAATGGGAACATTGCTTGCTTTAAGTACCACGGCTTATATAGTGGGGACTCGCACGAAAAAATTGCCAGCTCATTATGTAAACCTCATTGCTCTCGGCTTACTTATGCCCCTCGTCACAGACGCTCTCGGCATGATAAGGTCGGGCATTTCATTCCCTGCTTTGGCGAATGATAAAGACTATATACCTCAAGGGGCCTCCGCATGGGTCCCTGAAAGAAATATGACAGCATGGGTCCCTAATGCCGACGGCTTAGGCTCCTATGGTGAGAATCACGACCAAGCATCACAATATTAAATATTACTCTAAGAGTAAAAAAGGAGAATAACAAATGAGACTTAATTCAATAGACCCAAAAATCGCAATGGCCATGAAAGGCTTAGACCCCAACAAGTTTGAGATAATCACTCATTCTTTATATCACTTCAAGAAAATCACAGGAGCCCTAGATGGCAATACCAAAATGCCTACTAGTCTTTCGTTCTTTCAGACGAAAACGGGTGCAGTAGATGATGATGGCGTGGCAACCACCCTTGAAGACACCAACATGTCCGATGCAGGAAAAATCGGTACAGGCTATAAGTTTTGGGGCCAGTACGTCAGATTCTTGCAATTACCTGATAAAGCTGATGAGACTCCCGCCCTTAAGGACTTCAATAAAGCCCTCCCTCAACAGCATATTCAGAATGATTTAGTAAAAATCCTTGCAAGAGGCGTGGTAGACCTTAAGGTTCTCAATCAGCCTTTCTTAACTGTCGCTCCCCTCATGTCTTTGCCGTCAGGTATCGGGGCCAATTTTCAAGCCCCTAGTTCCATAGATAAAAACATGGGGTCTGGCATGGTATCCAGTGGCTGGAACGTTCTTTCAAATGCGAGAGCCATCGACTTGTGGCTTGAAGGTCAAATAAGCTTTGAATTTAAGGTTGCTTTCCCCTCAGGCGATTTCCCCGTCTACAATTCCCATAGAATGGCGTTTTTCATTGACGGATTCTTGGCTAGGCCGAGACTTGCTTAAGTAAATCTGTACACACCCTAACCCCCTCAAAGTCATTTCGCTCGACTAAGAGGGGGAGAGGCGTATTAAAAATACAGGAGACAAGTATGAACTATATCTTTTCCTATGTCAAAAACATCCTGCTCAAACCTAATGAACGAAAAATCGTAAACTTTAACCTGTTCGCTGATGCTAATTTCATCGTAGAACGACTTAAAGCTGTTTATGGCGGTTCTTTTAAAATACAAATCTTAGACACCACAGCCTCATATAATTGGTTCAATGAACCTATGTTAGCTGAAAATTTATTCGGTACATCGGAATATCCTCATGAATTGAGTTTCCCCATAGAATTGAGAAAATCTACTCAATTAAGAATTGAAATCGAAGACCTGTCGGGCGTGGCAAACGATATAGAATTAACATTCGAAGGTTATCAAGTATTCCAAAACATTGCATTATCTAAAAAGAGATTTTTCACTTACCCCTTAGATTTTACGGTGCCTGCATTGGATATAATTATTCTAACCTTACAAGTCAATAACGACACCAACTTTTTATTGAAAAAATTATACCATTGGCAAAACGAAAATTATAGCTGTCAAATATCCATGGCTTTCACAAATCTGTCTGGTAGAAATATCGCATCGAATTTCATCAATATAGATAACATGTTCGGTAGCGTATTGAAACCAAATAATTTAAAACATCCACTCAAAATACTCAAAAATTCCATTATTACTATCGAGATAAAAAATATAACTGACGCCGTGCAAAACGGTCAAATAGTCTTTGACGGTGTTAAATTGTGGGAGGAGTAACATGAGTCTTCCCGACGTTAATAGACAAGATGACCTGCGGAAAGCCCTAGGGCTCGAACAAACGAGCCCCGATTCCCTTAGGCTCAATTTTTTTGAAACCACACCCGTTAATAAATTGCTATGGAAAATCACGCCAAAAAATGATATGGCCATCTCAAGAATCTCCTATAACTTTGGAAGTTTTGATTTATCTGCTAACGGATATATACAACTCATCGTTTCAAAAGTAAACAACCCAAATGTGTGGGCCATACAACAAGGGAACTCACAAATAATCTTTGATAAAATGGGTGGAGCCAACGCAATGGTTGAAGGCGAAAGCCTGTACTTATGCCCAAAAGTGTTGAAAGCAACCCAACCCTTTTATATTTTCGTTATCTCAAATTTGCCCATAGGAGCCACGGGAGTTGTTGGTAAACTTTTATTTGACTACGTACCACTATATAAATAAGGAAAAACTTTATGTCAATGTTTGAAATAGAAAGCTTTACAGATGAAATACCTGAAAACATTTTGGCCCCAAGGGATTTCGATAATCCGAGTGGCAGCACATTCGAAGCATGGACACTTGCTGATATCGTATCTCTATTAACTAAAATAGATGCACAGCTGGCTGAATTGACAGCCTTTAAAGAACAAAATGAAGCGGATATGGAAGCTATGACAACCGCTATTGCCGACTCAATAACACTGTTGACTGTTAACAATGATGAATGGGCTGACACACTCCATATAGATTTAAGGGCTATTTTAGCTGCTCTAACGCCAGCCCCATAATGTAATAAAAAACAAGGAGAATTATAATGAAAAAATATTTAATCTTAACTTTACTTTCCACTTTCGTCGGAACAGCTATGGCTGTGACCCCCGTAATAACATCTGAAAGACAAATAAAAGGACAAGTACGAGAAGCCATAGTGGACCATTCAACAGCTACAGCTGTAATTAGAGCAGATATTGTTGAACTGGATATAGCTACTGCCACATTAACAATTAATTTATCGCAAGAAATCGCTGACCGAATCGCTGAAGATATTATACTCCAAACTCAATTGACGGATTTACATGCCTCAACCGCTGCAATTTTTAACATTCTTACTGATGTTGGAATAAGCACGGCTGATCTACAAATGCAAATAGACGATTTAGTTATCTCCTCAGGGGCCATTATGGCTCAATTAGTACAAGTGGCCCTAGATACTACAAGCTTGCGAATAGACTTAAACTTTGAAATAGATTATCGCATTGCAGGAGACTTGGCCTTAGGCGTGTCGACGACTACTCTACAATCGAATATTGACGACGAAGAATCCGCAAGAATTAGTGGTAACGAAGCCCTTGCTACATCAACAACTACTCTACAATCGAATATTGACGACGAAGAATCCGCAAGAATTAGTGGTGACGAAGCCCTTGCCACATCTACAACCACACTACAATCGAATATTAACGACGAAGAATCCGCAAGAATTAGTGGTGACGAAGCCCTTGCCACATCAACAACCACACTACAATCGAATATTGACGACGAAGAATCCGCAAGAATTAGTGGTGACGAAGCCCTTGCCACATCAACAACCACACTACAATCGAATATTGATGACGAAGAATCCGCAAGAATTAGTGGTGACGAAGCCCTTGCCACGTCAACAACTACTCTACAATCGAATATTGACGACGAAGAATCCGCAAGAATTAATGGTGACGAAGCCCTTACCACATCAACAACCACACTACAATCGAATATTGACGACGAAGAATCCGCAAGAATTAGTAGTGACGAAGCCCTAGCCACGTCAACAACTACTCTACAATCGAATATCGACGACGAAGAATCCGCAAGAATTAGTGGTGACGAAGCCCTTGCCACATCA
>Ga0307929_1001380_pt1 | contig 18541 bp, 12 predicted proteins | sample AceLakmetage1330_FD_203160 | JGI IMG/M metagenome (GOLD analysis project Ga0307929, IMG submission 203160) | Saline water microbial communities from Ace Lake, Antarctica - #1330 | ecosystem: Environmental > Aquatic > Non-marine Saline and Alkaline > Saline | place: Antarctica: Ace Lake...
TCAAAAAAAAGTTATTACCGGTTTTTGCTCCACAGTAGCTTCCGGGCAGCAAGAGTGGAAATATTTAAACAAATTAAAAGCACCTTAAAAAGTTTTTTTTTGGTCTAAAGAATGGGTAGTACAATACAAACCCTCCCCCACTCCACGGCTCAAGCTCCCAAAATTATTACTTTTGACCCCGAAAAAGCAGAAGCTAATTTCTGAACTGGATCAAAACAAACTATGCCGGAAATAATTAGTACGAAGAAAAAACCAGCGGCACTCAAGCCCCGCAAGCAGCCCGTAAAGCGCAATTACCGCGACTACCTCGTCAGGTTGCGCCGACATCTCATTCGCATGACGGTGGTTGCGCTTCTTCTGGCGGTGCTGGCTTTTATGAATCGCGACCTAATTTTTGATAAGATATTACTCGCACCCAAGTCCGAAGATTTTATTACCAACCGAGTCTTGTGCTGGATAGGGAAAACCTACAATATTGACAACTTGTGCTTTAATGCCGAATCGCTAAAAATTATCAATGTAAACATGGCGGGGCAGTTTTTGACCCACCTCTACGTTTCGCTTATCGCAGGCATCATCCTGGCCTTTCCCTACATTTTGCTGGAAATTTGGTCGTTTCTGGCCTTTGTATTAAAAATAAAAAATCGCAAGACCACCATCGCTACCCTCGCCTTTGGCACCTTGCTTTTTGTTACCGGGCTTTTGTTCAGTTATTTCCTGATCGTCCCGCTGACGGTGAACTTTTTGGGAACCTATTTCGTGAGCGATGAAGTGGCCAACCATGTCATGTTAGGTTCATATATTGGCACCATTGCTTCGCTAATATTGGGTGTAGCAGTATTTTTCGAGTTACCGGTCTTTATTTATTTTTTGGCCAAATATGGCATCGTCAGTCCGGCCTGGCTCAAAAAAATGCGCCGCGTGATGATAGTGGTCATCCTTATTTTATCGGCTATCATCACACCACCCGACATCATCAGCCAGATTATGGTTGGCATTCCGCTGCTGGTACTTTACGAAATAAGTATATGGATTTCCGGCAAGGTTTACCCTAAGGCTGAGGCATAAAATTTGAATAATTCAAGCTAAATAAAAATCTAAGATTCCTATTTCTCTCCAAGTTTTAAGTCCTATTTTTGCCTGATAAAAATCGACACTAAAAATCTGGCAGCTTACTACTCCAAAACTCCATTCTTCACTTCTTACCTTCCTCTTCATGGCAGCTCTGCCGGCGAAACGGTGATTTCCTCTAGTTTACCACTGCGCACAATTTTCATGGGGAAGGTTTTTCCAATGGTTTCATCGGTCAGGCACTTGTGCAGGTCGTCGATGGAAGCCAGCATTTTGCTGTTGAGTTCAACTATCAGGTCGCCTTTTTGCAGTTGGGTATTATCCACATTCTCGGCTGTGCTGATATCGGCAACATATACTCCGCTAGTATTCTTGAGTGAAAGTTGGTTTTTGGTCTGAGGTGGGATACTTACGGTTTGGCCAACAATGCCGAGGTAGGCTCTTTTAACTTTCCCGTTTTTAATCAATATTTTAGCAATGTGCGCTGCCAGGCTCGACGAAACAGCGAAGCATATTCCCTGCGCTTGTTTTATGATGGCGGTATTAACACCAATCACTTTTGCCTGTGAATTCATCAGCGGGCCGCCCGAGCTTCCCGGATTCAGGGCTGCATCGGTTTGGATAATATCATCGATCATACGACCTGATTGCGAGCGCAGGGTGCGTCCCAGGGCACTCACCACGCCTGCGGTTACGGTATGCTGAAAGCCCAGCGGGTTACCAATGGCGATAGCGATTTGCCCAGGCTGCAAGTGGTCGGAATCAGCAAACTCGAGTGCGGTCATTTCGCTGTTATCTATTTTGAGAATAGCAATGTCGGTGGCCGGGTCGCTGCCCAAAATTTGGGGTGTGTAGGTCTGCCCTGAGGGAAGGGTTACCGTTATTTGTTTGGCCTGATTAATCACATGATAGTTGGTTAGGATAAGGCCATCGCTGTGGATGACGAAACCTGAACCGGTTCCAAAGGGCTGGCCAGGCTGTTGCGCCTGGCCTTTATTCCCTTGTTTTACAACTTTAATATTCACCACCGATGCCGAGGCCACTTTGGCAACGTCAACTACGGTTCTCGAATAACTATCCAGGATTTGCGCATCGCTGGCTGGTTTGTTTTCTTTCATTTTATTTTTCAAATTTTAAGTGCCTATAGTTGTAAGTTCTAAGTGCCTAAAGTTTTAAGTTTTAAGTGCCTAAAGTTTTAAGTTTTAAGTGCCTAAAGTTGTTGATAGTAACTTTTAACTTTTAACTTTTAACTTGCAACTTTTAACTTCCAACTTTCAACTTTCATAACTCCTGACCCAGCGTAAACCTAATGCCGTGAAGCATAAATCTTACATGAAGTTTTTCCAATGATGTTCAACCCACCTTGGTTCAAATCCTACCATAAGAAAAATAAGGTAATAAGGTTGGGGCTTATGGTAAACATTAGGGCTACTAAGGTAAAGAATCAGGGAATAAGGTTTTTATTTCTTGATTTCAAATAGCAAGTTCTTAAAAAACCTTATCTTTTTCCCAACCTTAGTACAAGGACCCTATCCTAAGTATTTCTCATACCTTATTACCTTCTAACGCGACATGAATGATTACGATGAATTTGAACTAAGTCGCTGAAAGATAAATATCTGTTCATGAGTTCGGGACTTCCAACTTTCAACTTTTCAACTTTTAATGCCGGGCAAAGCCCGAGAATCCTCGAAAAATCACGAAAATCATAGATTTTCTATTTTTCGGGACTTGAAACTTTCAACTCTAAACTTTTAACTTGCAACTTTTAACTTGCAACTTTTAACTTTCAACTTTTAACTTTCAACTTTTAACTTTCAACTTTTAACTTGCAACTTTTAACTTGCAACTTTTAACTTGCAACTTCCAACTTTTAACTTTTAACTTTTAACTTCCTTCCACCTTATGCAAGCCAAAATCGAGGGGACGGTTTTTGTCGCCAGCCACATATACCGTTTGTGTGGGGAAGGCAAAGTCGATTCCGGCTTTGTTAAATTGTTTGATAATCTCGAAGTTTACTTTTTGCGAAAAATCCATGTATTCCCAATATTCGGGTGGATGATACCAGTAGATGGCCAATATATTGAGCGAGTCGCTGTTGAATCCGCTAAAATAAACTTTGGGAGGCAAATCAGCATTATTGCCTTCGTGCTTATCGAGTATTTTTTTGATGATGTCGATGGCTTCCTGTATTTTTTCGGGTGGGGTATCGTAGGTGATGGTAATATTCATCAAACGACGGATGAAGGGTCGTTTGCCAATGTTTTGTATAGTGCGGTTGGCCAGTTCGCCGTTGGGGATGGTTACCTGATGTCCGTCAAGGGTGCGGATAACCGTGCTGCGAAGGCCGATAGATTCCACCGGGCCATCGTGGCCGTCCACCACCACGCGCTCACCGATTTCGAAGGGGCGGTCGCCGGCAATCACGAAGGAGCCAAAAAAGTGTTTCAGGGTATCCTGCGCTGCAAGAGCTATAGCCAAACTGCCCAGGCCAAGTCCGGCAATGATGGCAGTAATTGGTTTATCCGAAATAATCTGGATAATTTGGATGATGGCAAGAATGATTACCATTAGGCGGATGGTCTTTTTTATCACCGGCACAAACATCCGGTTTACGCTGTGCTTTTGCTTTTCCACTAGTTTTTCAAACCAGATGCTGGGCACTTCGGCCAGTTGGTAAATAAAAAAGCCAATACCCATCACCATGATAATTTCTTTGGTGGTAATGGCCATCGCTACAAAACGTTCCGGGACTTGCAGGATGCTCAAACCAACAGCCACGCCGAGGGTAACCAGCAACACGGTTATCGAGCTGGCCAATGCTTGCATAAATGCCGCCGAAATGTCGTTGTTGGCTATCAGGTGTTGTTTGGATATTTTGCCTAAAATTTTCCGGACAATCCTACCCAGAATCATCAGCACGAGAATTACCAAACCCAGCGCAATTAGTCGCTCGGTAAAAGTTTCTAAAGTGAGCCAATAAAATAAGCCTTTCCAGTTTCCCATACTAAAAACAATTTATGCCTAATAACGATTATCACAGTGTTTGGTTCGATTTTATAATAATATTTCGTGCTTGGCAATAAAGTAAGTATTTTTCTGATTTTGCACGCCTCGTTGATCGTGCGGTGGCTGGTTCTCCCCTATAGGCGAGTTAGAGGGGTGTGTGGCGGATTTTGAATTTATTACAAACACTGTTTACCCTTCCGAAATCTTCATGTCAATTTCTTTTCTGATGCCCTCTAGTTCCAGCACCAGGGGTTTTAGGTTCCAAACAAAAGTGGAGTTTTTCCAATACTGGTCGATATTTGTCTCCAGATCACTTTCGCTGGAATGGATACTTTTAAAATCCTGCCGCAGGACATCAAATTCTTTTTGTAAATCCGGGAAATCTTTTACCGCATCACGATTTTTCAATGCCTGAATCAGGGCATCGAAGGCCGAATCAACCTTAATTGAAAAATTGGAAAGCCGGAAATTAATTATATCTTTTTCAGGATTGATAAGGCATTGCTGTGAGGCGGCATCCAGCGATTGCAGTGTGTTGATAAGTCGCATGATGTAAGCGCGAATATTCAATCCGTGTGCGATTACTTTTTGTTGCATGACCTCGTTTTTTGTGGCATCAATCACCTCGTTCAAGGCCTGGATGCTGTCTCTGAAATTTTGCCGCTCGTGTATATCAAAATATTTCTTTTCGGAAGTAATCAGTGTATCAAGGATGACATTGAAATACTTTTGCTCGATAGCAAGGGCATTGGCCAGGGCACCGGCAAATCGCGCCCGGGCTTTTTCGGGCCAGAGAAAAAATGAAGCTACTATCACCAGCATTACAATGGAAAAGGTGTAAAAAATGCGCAGCCAAATCAGGTTGCTGCTTTGCGGATAGAGCAAGTAAAACAAACAGACAATCATAAAGGTAAGTGCAGTAACCATCGGTATCATGCGATTGAGATTGATAAACCACAACATTGCAAAAAGGCTTAGGAACAGAAAGACGAAATAAACCGGGTTGGACATCGGCACCACAAAAACGAAAGCCAGGGCAAGTAAACTGCCGGCAATGGTTCCAAGCAGTCGCTCTTTTCCGGCTTTGATAGAGATGCCAAGGTTAGGACGGATAAGTAAAACGGCAAACAGCACCAGCCAATAACCAAACTCGGGTTCCAGAAAACGAGCATAAGCCATCGTGGAGCCGATGATTAATGCAGAACGGATGCCCAGCCTGAAAGCAAAATTGCTGATTTGCAGTGTAGGCAAGGCGGTTTTAACTTTTGCAAAAAACGACCTTAGCTTAGCCGATGGCGAAAAATCCTGTATCTCAAAATGTTTGATTTCATCGGTGTTTTGCAAGTCTTTGGCCAGCGTTTCCAGGACTTTCAAGGTGTTAATTATTGCAATCTGGTCGCCTTGATTTTTCGTAAAGCTATCTGTTTTAATTTGCTTTAGATAATCCTGGTTGAGGGTATTAATTTCGCTAATGATATTTTGAAGTTCCACATCGCCGGGCTTGATAAGGTTTGGATGATGACGACTCAGGAGCTGGTCAACAATCCGGCTGATTGTTGTATTTTGGATAATTTGCTGATGGTAGCTTTCCGAATTCCAGGCACCTGCCCTGAATTGCCAACACAGGAGCAGGAACTCATGAATCTTTTCCAGACCGCGATATTTTTCCAGATAACGCATTTCGATGCCTTTGTTTTCGAGCGGGCTTATTCTGAAAAGCTGCCACAGCCGTCTGAAATCGCCAATGGATTTTCGTAAGCGGTCGCTGTTTTCCTGGGTTATGGTCATGCCCGTTTCGGCATTGGGATAGGCTTGGAGGATGCTGTTTTTATAGCTTTCAGCATTTTTAAGGATGATGTCGATTTGCGCTTTCAGGCGTTTTTGTGGGCGCGTGGGCCAGATTGCAAAATGAAGAACATACACCAATGCCGTGGTCATCAAAAATAATCCACCAAAGCGAAGCCCCGATTCAAGGGTATGCGAAAAAGCCATTTCGACCACGCAAAGTGCCAAAATGGATATGGCCGGAAAATCGGGTACTATGCGGCTTGCGATAAGAAAAAATGTGAGCAGCGAGGCCACGACTACAAAACCCAAGGCCAGGAAATTGTTTTGCGAAAGCAAGGAAACCGGCACCGACAGCACCACCATCGTCAGGCCGGTGGCAAGCATGGTAAAGCGGCGTTCGGCCATGGTAAAACCCGCCTGCGAGCGGCTGAAGAGCATCGACGAGATGGCGGCAAACATAGCCATGCCTGGCGTAGACCAAAATGCAAAAAGCGAAATAAGGATGGCGATAAAAGTTTTGGTGCTGCGCTTCAACGCCAGAAAACCCGGATCGGTGCTAGAAATTATTTGTATGATTTGCCTGGTGATATTCTGCATTTAAATTATTGTATAAAAATGCAAATGTAGTTCAAAGCTTTTTTAAGAGCTGCCTATAAAAATTTGGACAATAAGTAGGGGCTGTCTTTTAAGTAAGGTTATCGAATTATCAATAGCCCTCCCGCAAAAGCGGGACAAGTTGTCCGTTAGGGCAGGGATTGAATTGAAGGGATAAAACCCCCCGCGATTTCGCAACGCCTGCGGCGTTGCGAAATCGCGGGGGGCATCTCCAAATTCAATATTCCCCGGGTTAAAACCCGGGGCTAGTGAAAAATGCCGACTTTTTTTGATTTAAGATCGCTGATTACCGATCGGAGATTTTAGATTGGCTTGAATATCACCAACATCTTAAATCTAAATTCGACAATCTTAAATCTTATATTTTTCTAACTGTTACATAAAAGACAGACACTAAATAGCAATGTTGTCGTAGCTGGGCTTAATTAAAAGCCCGGAAAGATTACTTTCGCCAACAGATTAGCGAATAACAAATATGAAGTCAAAACTCCTTAGCCAGCTTGGGCAACCCTTTGTTTATTTTCCCAAATATTCTGCGGGCATCTTTTCCCTTGTTTTCGCCCTTGTTGCTATTATTTACAATTATCACGAAATTCTCTTTCTCCCGCCCCAAAGCATTCATCTGTGGCGGCAATGCGATTGCCTGTCGCAGGCCATGAATTACTTTCAGGATGGAAATTCTTTTTTAATGCCGGCATTGCACAATTTGGGAGATGACGGCACAGGCCGCGCGGTGAGTGATTTTCCGCTTATTTATTACCTCACAGCAAAAATATGGCAGATCACCGGCCCGAGTGAAAGTGTATTGCGCATCCTCAACCTATCGATTTTTACTAGCGCACTTTTCATGCTTTTCAAAACCATCGAACGAATGCTGCGCGATTCCTACCTTGCCCTCTTTATTGTTTTTCTGCTATTTTCATCGCCCTTTCTGGCCTATTACGCCAATAATTTTTTGATGGATGTCCCGGCCTTTTCGCTGGCTTTGATTGGAATGTGTTTTTTCGAGCGGTTTTATTTCACCTCTAAGCAAAAACATCTTTACCTGTTTGCCTTGTTTTTTGCCCTGGCCGGCTTACTCAAAATATCTGCCCTGCTCGGTTTTTTTGCTGTTTTGGCATTTTTTGCCTTAGAGGTGCTTGGTGTAAAAATCCGGCTCAATTCAAAAATCTTTAGCAAGCCGCTTAGGCAATTTATTCCCTTTGCCTTGGTTGTGGCAGTGCAGCTTATTTGGTACACCTACGTCAGGCATTACAACGCTACTTATAACTCAGGGCTTTTTCTAACGCAGGTCATCCCGATCTGGACTTTGAGCAGCGAAGCCATTCAATTCGTCATGCATCATTTAAGCGATCAATTTCGCTGGAATTATTTCCGCCCCGAAATTTTTTATCTCATCCTTATATTTTGGATGCTGTATATCTTTTTTGCACCGCGTGCTACCCGGGTTTTATTATTTCTAAATCTGCTACTACCAGCCGGAATTGTGGCTTTTGGCTTATTGTTTTTCGCCCTACTCGCCGAGCACGATTATTATCTGATTAATGCGCTTATCATAATTCCAATCATCGGATTGTCATTTGCATTGATGCTAAAAAAACGATTGCCTGTCTTTTATCGATCCATTGTTTTCAGGATACTTTTGGTAATAATTCTTGTCCACAGCATCGACTTTGCCCGGCGGCGAATCCACCAGCGATATGCTGCTGATTCATGGCAAAACAAAACTTACGTTAACGAAAAGCAAGTATTTCGCCAGCTCCCCGATTATTTTACAGATATTGGTGTTAAACCTGACGACCGGGTGATTTCGCTCCCCGATCCCAGCGTTGATGTTTCGCTGTATATGATGAACCGTAAGGGCTGGACGAATTATAATATCCAAAATAACAGCGACAAAATCCGTGAAAAAATAGCGATGGGTGCGGAGTATTTAATTATTTCTGATTCCACCCTCCTGGAAATGCCACAGATGCAGCCCTTTCTTCATAATAAGATCGGGCAAGTGAAGCACATCCATATTTTTAAACTTTAAACAAAAATTCCCCCAGGTTAAAACCCAGGGGAATTCAGAATCTTCGATTTTGTTATTAGCCGTTTATCACGCCACCTTCAACTTCGTGAAGCTGTTTTTCTGCAGCTTTTCGACGGCGTAGGGTCGGGTAACTTTAAACTCTTTTATCTCGCTGTTGTCGGGCAGCTCAAACATGGCTTCGGTAAGTATAGCTTCCATTATCGAACGCAGACCCCGTGCTCCCAATTTGAACTCGATCGATTTTTCGACGATGAAATTCAAGGCCTGGTCGGTAAAGCTCAACTCGATGCCATCGAGTTCAAACAGGCGGGTAAACTGTTTTATCAGCGCATTTTTGGGTTCGGATAAGATGCGTTTCAGGGCAACCTTATCCAAGGGGTTAAGATGCGATACCACAGGTAAACGCCCCACGATTTCGGGGATGAGTCCAAATTTTTTAAGATCGGGCGGAGCAACGTATTGTATCATATTTTCTTTGTCCACCGCGTCTTTCAGCGAGTCTTTTTTATATCCAATAACATTGGTGCGCAGGCGCGAGGCAATGATGCGCTCTAGTCCGTCGAAGGCACCACCGGCGATAAAGAGGATATTTTCGGTATTCACCTGTATCATCTTTTGCTCGGGGTGCTTGCGTCCGCCTTGCGGGGGCACGTTAACAATCGAACCTTCGAGCAGTTTTAACAATGCCTGTTGCACGCCTTCGCCCGACACATCACGCGTGATGGAGGGGTTGTCGCTTTTTCGGGCTATCTTATCAATCTCATCAATAAACACCACGCCATGCTCGGCGGCCTTTACATCGTAATCGGAGGCCTGCAGGAGGCGCGAGAGGATGCTTTCGACATCTTCGCCCACATAGCCGGCCTCGGTGATGACCGTGGCATCGGCAATGGCAAAGGGCACCTGCAACATGCGGGCAATCGAGCGTGCCAGCAGCGTTTTTCCGGTTCCGGTTTCGCCTACGATAATGATGTTCGACTTCTCGATTTCTACATCATCGTCTTTGCTGCGTTTCTTGTTTTTTGGCGAAATGCGCTTGTAGTGGTTGTAAACAGCCACCGACAACACGCGCTTGGCTTCTTCCTGTCCAATTACATATTGGTCGAGGAAGTGTTTTATTTCGTTGGGCTTTAAGAGCTTAAAAGTGTGGTCGGGTTTTTTGGCTGCAATGGCGTGCTCCTCCTTCAGGATTTGCTCGGCCTGTTCTACGCAGTCGTTGCAAATATTGCCCTCCATGCCGGCAATGAGTAGCCTCACTTCGTCTCGCTTGCGGCCACAAAAGGAGCAAGTATCTGTTGATTGTTTTGCCATATCACTTTCCTCGTTTCGGATTATTTTTTACCGGCAACTAAAACTTCGTCTATCATGCCATATTCTTTGGCCTCTTCTGCGGTCATCCAGTAGTCGCGGTCTGAGTCTTTCCAAATCCGCTCGTAGTCTTGCCCCGAGTGCTTTGCAATAATTTCGTACAATTCTTTTTTCAGTTTCTGAATTTCGCGTGCGGTAATCTCGATGTCCGAGGCCTGACCCTGTGCACCGCCCATAGGCTGGTGTATCAGGATGCGTGAGTGCTTTAGTGCCGTACGTTTCTTTTCCTGTCCGGCGCACAGCAGCACGGCACCCATCGAAGCGGCCATGCCGGTGCAAATAGTAGCCACGTCCGACGAAATGTACTGCATGGTGTCGTAAATTCCCAGTCCGGCATATACACTGCCCCCGGGGGTGTTCAGGTAAATCTGGATGTCCTTGGACGAGTCAGCCGATTCCAGAAAAAGCAACTGTGCCTGGATAATATTGGCCACATAATCGTCAACGGGAACGCCCAGAAAAATAATCCGATCCATCATCAGTCGCGAAAAAACATCCATTTGCGCCACGTTCAACTGACGCTCCTCGATAATGGTTGGCGAGATGTAATTCTTTGCGATCGAAGTATATTTGTGCAATGAAGTGCTGCTGATTCCTCGGTGGTGGACAGCATATTTATAAAATTCATCCTGTGGTATCATATTCATGAAATCCTATTTTTTGATAAATAAAATATTTGGATAAGCTAAACGGCGGCAAAAACCGATTGTTCATTATTGCTTATCGCTATCTTGTTCTGCGTCTTTTTCAGTCTTGCCTTCATGCGCATGGTCATGGTCGTGATCATGATCGTGATCGTGATCGTGATTGTGCTGAGTGATTTTTTCGATCTCACCTACAAAATCCTGATACGAAACTTCCTTTTCGTTGATTTTCATTTCGTTTTTCAGATAAGCAGCCAGCCTGCGGCTAAAGAGTTCATCGTGGATACGATTGGTTTCCTCCTTGTTTTTCTGCAAATAATTTTCGGCTATCTGATCCAGTTGCTGGGTCATGGCGGGGTCTTCTTCGGCCTGCGTATCCTGGCCGGGAAGAAAGTAACCCTTGAAATAATTTTTTATCTCGGCCTTCAAATCGGCTTCGCTTACCCTGAGGCTTTCGTTTTTCTTGGTGAGATTATTTTCGATAAGTTCCATCTTCATGGCTTTTTGGTAGCCTTCGTAGTTATTCTCTATTTCATCCATCGGTGCCTTGCCTTCGTTGGACACAAAGAGCCATCTTTTCATAAATTCATCAGGGAGGTCAACGGTGGTATCGGCAAAAAGTTTGTCCATGGCAAAGCGCGAAAACAGCCTATCAGATTCCATATCGTAGGCTTTTTCCATCTCTTGTTTTACCCGGTTGTTAAACTCCTCCTCGCTGTTTATATCTTCCTTAGGAAAAGATGTTTTGTATAATTCTTCACCCATTTCGGCGGCTTCCTGGCGTTCGATTTTTGTAATTTCGAAACGGAATTGTTGCGTGATGTTAGCGGCTCTGTCTTTATCAATATTCAACATCGAGGCAGTTTCGGCTTCGCTTTCGGTGGCTTCCAGCGGATTAAAATCCACATGCTCGCCTACTTTCAGTCCGATTACCTGATTCTGAATTTCCTGTTTTTTAAGATAAGAAACCAAAATCATGGTTGAGTTGGTGATGCCGTCTTCCAAAATTTCACCCTTCTCATCCAGCTCTTTTATCGACACATGAACCATAGTGCCCTTGCCCACTTCTTCCTGCTCAACGAGTTTTCCGTTCTTTGTTTTAATATCTTCAATCTGATGATTCAGTTTTTCATCGTCCACTTTTATTTTCAAATAGTCAATAGGCTCGTATTCGTCCAGCTTTAAATCTATCGCAGGAGCGAAGCCCAAGTCGAAATAAAAACTAAAATCCTTTTGCCGCTCGAAGTCCTGGGGTTCCTTATCGAAATTGGCCAGGGGGTAACCAAGGATGTTCAGTTTTTCCGATTTGATATAATTATTCAGTTCGTCCGAAACCAGCTTATTTATTTCCTCCATAAGTACAGCATGACCATATTTTTTTTGGATGATTCCCATAGGCACTTTGCCAGGGCGAAAGCCGGGCAGGGTGGCCTTGCGGCGATAATCCCTAAGTTCTTTTTGATATTTTTCAGCATAATCCGCTTCGGCTAATTCCATCTTCAAAGTGGCGGTTAAGTCGCCTGTTTTCTCTACGGTAATATTCATTCAATTTTAAATTTAAAATTTGGGCTGCAAAAGTACTATAAAATCTTAATGTATAGCACGGTGATTGGGGGCGTGCATTTTACGATTTCTATCAGTCTGCTTCATGATTTTTTGCCGATTAATAGAGTTACCAGAGACGCGCAAGTTGCGCGTCTGTACAAATTCATGTAGTGCGCAGCAGTCTGTCCCGATTCTTCGAGAAAGTTCTCACATTTGCAGGATACCGAAAAGCAAAGAATTTAATTATTGGTATGGATGTTGATAACTGAGGCGATTCCCAAAATTGTAATCCTTTTAAAAGTATTGATAAAAAGGAGTTTGCTTTTGAATCTATGAAATTTACTTTCAGATATTCTCATTTTGATATTATTAATTTGTGAAGCCCTTTAATCACCTCATTTTATTAATTGATATAAATTGAGGTACTACAAGCAGATTGTTTTTATCAATAATGATATATGCCAGATATTCATAATCATCTTTTTAACTAAAAAATAATACTTACACAGCTTTCGCCAGCTTTGGTGGTTTGCCCGATAAATACGTTTTCCTGATATTGGAAAAGCGAAATTCCTTGCACCTTAATTGCCTCTCCCGCTACATTTGCCTCATCCACCCCGGATAATAACACAGCAGCAAAATTGAAAATTTAAACTTAGCGAAAATGAAAACAAATATTTATACATCAGCCACCCTCACCGCACTTTTGGTAATCTTTTTTCAAACCAATGTTTTCGCTTCTGGAAAAATTAAAGAGGTGTATGCCAATCAAAACTTTCAAATTGAAGAACGCAACGAGATAATTCACGTTGCCATCGACAAAAATCCCTGGGAGTCGTTTACCTTTGCACTCGATAATTTTGAGATAATCAATAATCCGATAGTAAATTTGCAAATAAGCACCAACAAAGCCATAACGCTACGCGCCGACCTTACCGATGGTAATTTTATGAGTAGCGAAATTCAAATCGTTAGCCACCAGGTTGCAGCATCGCAGTCGTTCACGCAGCTTTCCTTCGATTTTTCGGGCATCATCAGCAGCATCGACCTTAGCGATGTGGTTTATCTTGTTTTTTACGTAAACCCCGGCAGCGAGTTCACAGGCGAGATAGCCATTCAAAACTTCAACCTTACAGCCGAAGCCGAACAGCAATCGATGCTTTCGCAGATTTCGGGTTTTAAAATGTATCCTTCACCAGCTACCAGTTTTACCAACATCGAAATTCCCGAAGGCGGATTTAACCGTTTGCAAGTGATGGATATGAGTGGGAAAATTGTTAGCAACTACGACATTTCCGGTTACGATGGCATGAGCTACAGGCTGGAGCTTGGACATCTTAATCCTTCTTATTACACGGTTCAGATTTCTAATGGAGATGTTCGTCTTAGCGAAAAACTAATCATCAATTAAGAAAAAATCAAACCCGATCCTATTGATTCAAGAAACATACACTCATCTATAATCCGGCAATTCACATGAAAAACAAAATACATTTCACCAAAATCACTTCCACAACAATTTTTCTTACCATCCTCCTGCTTTCGCTGCCAGCAGTGGCGCAGGAGGAGGTTTTTACAGGGGTGGAAAAAGTTAAGATTATGGCAACAATGGTCGTTAACGAAAGCGGTGATGGCGATGCCACGATGATGGTGGACGAGCAGGAAATGGCCGGCGACCCATTGAACGGAAATTACGACACACCTTCTACATCATGGACAACAGCCTACAATAGCTCTTATCCTCTTGCAGCATACATCGACCTGGGAAATAGGAGAGAATTGAAGCATGTGTTTATTTTTGATGTCAACGGCGTTGGTGATGTTATGGTGGAATATGGCGAACCTGGCAACTGGACCCACTTATTTACCGAACCGCTCAACCGTTATAAACGGTGGAAACGGCACGATGTGGAAGTAACGAGCCGTTACCTGCGCATTGTAAAAACCAAGGCAAATCCCAAATTTAGCGAGGTTTTGATTTACGCTACTGCTGTTCCCGACTATCCGCAGGCCATTACCAACCTTGCTGCCCAAGAAGTATCATCTGAAGAAATTGAACTTACGTGGACAGATATTATCCCCAACGCATCTCCAGGCACTGGCTACGATCTAAGATACAATACCCTCCCGATTGATGAGGAAAACTTTGAAAGCTGCTCTCAATATCCCATAAGTCTGGTTCCCTTACCTGGCGCAGGCAGAAGTTTAGAGGTAGCCGGACTGGATGCTGGTACTACTTATTATTTTGCCATAAAAACCGCAATCGCCCAAGGCACCACCCCCATCTCCAATATTGCCTCGGCTGCTACTGAAGTTTTGCCTGCGGGACTTGAAGAAAAAATGCTGCTATCCCCCGAAATGATTACTAATGAATCGGGCAGGGGAGATGCCACACTGATGGTGGATGAACAGGAGATGTCGGGCGATCCCTTGTCGGGAAATGGAGGCACTCCCACTACCGCATGGCTGCCCAGTTATAATCATAGCGATTATCCGGCCTCGGCCTATATCGACTTAGGCGCGGTGGAGCAAATAAGCCGTATCTTTTTCAGGGATGTAAATTCGAGTGGCGATGTGGTGGTAGAAACCGGTTCGCCGGGCAACTGGACTTATGTGCTTACCGAAGATTGCAATAAGTATATGCAATGGAAACAACACAATGTAAGCCTCGAAACCCGCTACCTCCGTATTACTAAAATGCATCGCGAATCCTATTTTTCTGAGATAGTGTTCTACCGTCAAAGTCCGATTCCGCTTGAGGAAAAAATATTTATCGAGCCTGCGATGGTTTCCAATCCCTCGGGCTATGGCGAGGCATGGAAGTTGGCGGATGAACAGGAAATCGCCGGAGATCCGGCCAACAGCACTGGAGGAAATCCGGTCGAGACCTGGCAAACCGGCTGGCAAAGCAGCATCCCTTATCCCCTGTATGCAATTTTGGATTTGGGTAAAAATATTGAGGTAACTAAAATTTTCCTCCGGGATACTTATGATCATGCTGAGTTTACAATTTGGACAGGCTCGGAAAACGATTGGCAGTTGGCCGCCGTAGATAACCTGACCGGATTTTTAAGTTGGAACCAGCATGAGATCAACACCCAAACACGTTTTCTGCGCTTTGGCAAAACCTCGCCACGCACCAATGTTGCTGAGCTGGTGGTGTATGGCATCGACCACAATCCCGGCGTGGGCGATACCATAGCTCCGGCAGCCATTAGCGATTTGGCGGCTAGTCCCGGCAGCGATAGCGTGAATGCCGTAAGCCTGAGCTGGACTGCCCCCGGCGATGATAATCTGGAAGGGCTGTGCCAGGGCTACGACATCCGCTACAGCACCAGCCCAATCACTTCCGAAAACTTTTTTGAAGCTGCAGGCTGGAGCTTCCCTCCCGAGCCTGAAACCGCCGGAACAGTCCAGGAGCAGGAGATAACAGGGTTGAACCCTGCCACCACTTATTATTTTGCCATCAAAGCCTTTGACGAGAATTACAACTTCTCGGATTTGTCAAATGATGCAAGCATCACCACCGATTTTGAAATTGGCGGTGCGCCTTTTAGAATTACTTTGATCCCTGATATGATTTTGAATGAAAACGTGTTCGGCGATGTCGGCCTACTCGTTGATGAGCAAATCATAGCTGGCGATCCCCTGTTTGAAAATGGAGGTCAGCCCGAAACGCGCTGGAATCCTGGGAGTACATCGTGGGCTTATCCCTGTTATGCCATGATCGACCTGCAAGGGTCTTGCTTTATCACCGATGTATTTTTGTATGATGCCGATGGTAATGCGCCGGTGAGCGTGTTTACCGGAACACCCTTCGTGTGGAATCTGGCTTTTGTGGACAGCCTCGAAAATACCGATATATGGAATCATCACGAGCTAAATCAGGAATCGAGATACCTGCGGCTGAAAATTGAATCATCCGATACAAAAATTAATGAAATTGTAATTTATGCTTCACGGCTCGAAGAAATGGAAGAAGTTCCTGAGCCTGCAAGTGCGGAATTGATGCCCATGGATCAGTTAATCGGCATCAACACCTTTGTAAACGATCCGCTGGGGCGGATGATGGCTGCGGGTTTTGTGCGCGAATATCACAACTGGTCGTGGTGCGAGGGCAACAACGATCCGGAATATCCGGGTTACCCCAACAACGAGAATCGCTTTAATACCCTGGGCTGGAATTTTGATTATTATTATCAAAACCTGAAAAGTGCAGGCATCACCGCCTGTCCCGACATTCAAAACGGCGCTAGGTGGATCAATCAAAATCTTTTGGTAAAACCGCTTTCGGCCAACGAAGATGCCGCCGATCCCTTTTCTTACGCCGAACATGCCGACCATCTTTTTCAGTATGCTGCCCGCTATGGCAGTCAGGCCGTTGATGAGAGTTTGCTAAAACTTGCTGAAGGCCAGGCGGTGGTTTCGGGTAGTGATTTGTTAAACTATTACGAAGACTGGAATGAGCAGGATAAATGGTGGGAAGGCGGCGATGCCTACTTTACGCCTTACGAATATGCAGCCATGGCCAGTGCCGATTACGATGGCCACCTGGGAGCTATGGGCAACACCCTCGGTGTGAAAAATGCCGACCCCAACGCCCGGCTTGTGATGGGCGGCATCGCTAAGCACGACCTGAATTATGTGAAAGCCATCAAGCTGTGGGCTGATTATTATCGCAATGGCAGCTTTCCCCTCGATGTTATCAACATCCATTACTATTGCAACAATGGCGATGGGCTGAGTTCGGGAACGGCAGGTATCAGCCCCGAGGCGGACGATTTGAAAGGCCTGCTTGAAGGCTTTGTGGATTACCGTAATCGCTATCTTCCGGGCAAAGAAGTGTGGATAACTGAGTTTGGCTACGACACCCATCCGCAATCGGTGCAGCGTGCGCCAGAAATAGGAACTTTTTCGCAGCAGGAGGTACAAGGCCAATGGATGGTGCGTTCGTACCTGGCACTGGCAGCCGCCGGTGTGGACAGGGCAGCGATGTACATGCTCCGCGATGTAAACGAGAATAGCTCGACCAAATATTCTACCTCCGGCCTGGTTCGCAGCAAGGACAACGACTGGGAACCCAAGATTTCCTGGTTCTACACTTATACCTTGAAGAACCGTCTGGCCGGGATGCAATTCGATGGCGAAATAGCCTCGGGCAACCCCAACGTGTGGATTTACAAATTTATAAACATCGAAAACAATACTGCAGCTTATGCGGTATGGTGTCCTACCAGCGACCAGACTACGGTGGATGCTTACGAACTGCAGTTGGATGCTGCCGGGGTAAAAGCTCTGCTGGTGGAATTGCAGGTCGGCAGCATTGGTGGCCAGGCCAGCGATTTGGCAATCGAACAGGGAAAAATACTTATTGATGTTAGCGAACGTCCGGTTTTCGTTTTGACAGCTCCGACAGCCGAATTTCAGTTTCCGGAGTTTAGTCCGGTGGTGAAGTTTAATCTGGATGCTTCGATGGTGCATAACGAATCGGGCTACGGCAATCCTGCGTTGATGGTTGATGAGCAGGAATTGGCTGGCGACCCGCACTTTGCCCCGGGCGGTTCAACTTCAACGGCGTGGTCGGCAGGTTACAGTGTTTCGTATCCCTTGAGTGCCTACCTCGATTTGGGCGAAACCCACCACCTTGAGGCTATTTATCTGCGCGATGCCAATGGCTCGGGGAAAGTTACTTTTTCGATTGGCGAGCCTGGCAACTGGATCGAAGTGGCCGAGGACGACCTGAAGCGATACAATACATGGAGCAAGCATCTTGTTGGCCAAAGCTCGCAGTATTTGCGTGTAACGCTACATCATGCCTCTGCAAATTTTTCAGAGATTCTCATATACGTTAGTAATTAATTTTGTTTTTCATTTCACTCCCGATTCTACGGGAATTCTTTTTTGCTGGAACCCTCAGCCGCGCCCGCGGTGAGGGTTTTTTTCTGCCTTTATGGCTGGTAGTCAGGGTTTGACTTTTAGTCAAGCCTTGACTTTTCTAGTGTTTTTGTGGTTTTCCACTTAGCCTTTTCCTTTGTGGCTTTGGACTTTCACCGTGCTTTCTTTGACCGCAAAGTACGCTGAGGGCGCAAAGAATTTTTCTAAAGAAAAATTGTGTTTCGGCCATTAAGGTAATCGACTTACATTTTACTCAAATTATTTAGTATCTATCTTTTAAGTGATTGAATTTGAGATTTCTCCTTTCAAAACTTCCCCGAAAGGACGGGCAGGTAGCTTCGTTTTTCCAGTACCAATAATGTGTTTTTGCAAAAGCCTGTTTTTCAGGAGATTTCTTCTGCCGCGTTGCGGCATCGAAATGACACCGTTGGTGCGGGTAGAGGGTAATGCCATTAAGTTAAGAAAACACCATTTAATAAACGGATAATCAATGTTGTAAGATAATATTCATTATCTTTGTTTTGTACAAAACATTAAATAATTACTTATGAAACATGTTGATTTTTTTGAA
>Ga0307929_1001382_pt1 | contig 18515 bp, 14 predicted proteins | sample AceLakmetage1330_FD_203160 | JGI IMG/M metagenome (GOLD analysis project Ga0307929, IMG submission 203160) | Saline water microbial communities from Ace Lake, Antarctica - #1330 | ecosystem: Environmental > Aquatic > Non-marine Saline and Alkaline > Saline | place: Antarctica: Ace Lake...
GCATACCTAAAAATTTGAGTTAGCTGCAGTAAGTTAAAATACAAATCAACAGCACCTTATGTTAATGTCTAACTGTTTGCGGTGAATTTTTCGGGTTAAAATTTTTCTAAATAGCTATGGCTATTCAGAAAAATTTGTACCTTGCATCTTATTCATTAAATTTATTTCTTGATAGAAAAGAATTAATAGAAGGCCCCTTAACTCTTATGAAAAAAGTAATCGGAATATTATTGGCGAATTTCTTTTTCTTGGCAATTAGTCTAAATGCTCAGGAACTCGAATGGGAATCCTTTACTTACAAAAATGGAAAAACTGAAAGTGAAGGTTATATGCGTATGGGACTTGAGTTTGGTCCATGGAAATACTACGATGCACAAGGAAACCTCCTGCAAAAAGTGGAGTATAATGAAGGTGTGGTTAATGGAAAACTGATTTATTATTATCCGAACGGAAAACGAAAAAACGAAGGAAGTTTTCGTGATGGAATCCAGATGGGAGAATATATTGAGTTTTATGAAAATGGAAACCTTATGCTGCGTGGAAATTTTACTGAAAACGAAAAAGATAGTATTTGGGAATATTACTATTCCGATGCCTCTTTGCAAATGAAAATGGACTTATCAGAGCAAAAACGAAAAATACGTGAAGTTTGGACAAAAGAAGGCAGGCAAATCGTTAAAGACGGAACTGGTGAGTTTGAAGCATATTACGACAATGGAAAACTGCGTCGTAAGGGTATGCTGAAAGATGGCTATGAAGATGGAAAGTGGGAGTATTATTATGAAAGTGGACAACTTGCTTCATCCGGAATCTATCGTAAGGGAGGACGTGTTGGAACCTGGACAGAATACTATCCCGACGGAGCTAAAAAATCTATCCTCAATTATCAGAATGGGGAAAATAGGCTCTGGTTCAGAAACGGGAATCTTTCTATGGAAGGAAAGTTGAATAATGGTGAAAAGCATGGCGAATGGAAATTTCATTACGTTACCGGTGAATTACGGACCGTTTCCAATTATAATTTCGGCTCGCGTCATGGCGAGCAAAAGCGCTATTTCCCGAACGAACAACTCGAAGCCGTTTTGCATTATCAAAACGATAAATTATTCGGAGATGCAAATTGGTATCAGGCTGATGGACAGGTTGATATCGAAGGACAGTTTAAAAATGATTTGCAGCATGGTTTATGGATTTATTACCGTTCAAGTGGCGTGAAAGGAAATGAAGGTCATTTTGAAAATGATAAAATGACAGGATTGTGGACATACTGGTACGATAACGGACAGACCTGGAAAACTGTTAATTATAAGAATGATTTGCGGCACGGAAAATATGAAGTCTTTTATGAAAATGGACAATTGTATCATGATGGGGAGTACGATTATGATGTGGAAATAGGCCAGTGGACAGAATACTACGAGAATGGAAACAAAAGCCTGCAGGGACATTACACCAACGGCATTATGCAGGGACTCTGGACAAGTTGGTACGATAATGGAAATAAACGATCTGAAGTAAATTATGTGGATGGATTGAAATCCGGTCAGGCTAAATATTATTTCCTGAATGAACAAAAACAACTTGTGGAAAATTATTTGCTCGTGGATGTTGAACCCAATGAGTTTTCTGAAGAAAGCAAATATGATAAAAAGCCCGTTTTGCACGGAAGCTTTAAAAATTATTCAATGAAAGGGAAGTTGCTTAACGAAGGTGAATACGACCGGGGCAAGAAAATTGGAGTTTGGAAAAATCACAACCAAAACGGGGACTTGGTGCGTCAGGAAGAATACAACGAGAAAGGGGAACCTCACGGAAAATGGAAAACTTGGTATGACCATGGTAAGTTGAAGTCTGAAATGGAATATGAAAATGGGATGAAAGAAGGCAAAGTTGTGTATTATACGCATCGTGGCCAAGTGATGTATGAAGCCATTTTTAAAGGAAATCGTGCGGTGAAAGTGAAAGTTGATAATGGCGAAAACATGAAATTCAACTAAGCATGAAGCGAAGCATTTTTCTACTATTCGGATTTTTGGGTTTAAGCGGTGGAGTATTGGCGCAGGAAAGCGAAAGGCCGATTTCATTTACTGGAGGAATGTTTTTGTAATCTGGATATTATTTACAGCAGGACGCACAAGAAAACGGCTTAACAACCGGGCTTGGCGGTGTGTTGAAATATCACTTAACTGAGCATTTTTTTGCCGGCAGCAGTGGGGGAAACATTCGTCGTAATTACAATACCCCGAAATCAGAATCCTCCTATATAGTGTCTGCAAGAAAACTAGGGCATAAACACAGTAAAACAACTAATTTTACACGCATGTTATGGCACATTTTAAAAAAGACAACTGACAGGTAATTAGAATGACAAAAAAGCTTAAAAATATTATTTCACTGACATTGGTGTTCATTCTTATGACACCTATGACAATTAAGCTTTTTGATGGACTTTTTCACCATCATGACCACTTTCATTGTACTGCAAAGAATGAGAAGCATTTTCATGAACATCATGAAAAATGTCCAATTCCAAGTTTTGAACTTTCCTTTTTTTCAGTTGAAAAGCATATACAAACTACACAAAAACACTTTTACCGTGTAGAACTAAATGACAATTACAATTTTGTATATTGTTGCAATAATTCAAAGTATTCATTCTTATTACGAGCACCACCAATTTTTACAGGTAAAATAATGACATCTAAAATGATGTAATAAACTTATTTGTAAATTTTAAAATCGTAATAAAATGAAGAAAATCGTTTTAATTTTCTTTGTGTTGTTTCTTTTCATAAAAGTAAACGCTCAAAATCAAATAAAAGGCAAAGTGACAGATATAAATAATGAACCCTTGATTGGTGCATCAGTTTCTTTGCCTGAACTTAATAAGGGGACAATAACTAATCAAGCAGGAGAATATTTGATTAATAATATTCCAAACGGAAAAATTAAAATTCAATTTTCATTTGTAGGATACAATACGGAAATTAAAACAATTGACATTTCACAACCTGAAAATAAAGCAGATGCTTTATTGACAATAGCGATTATTCAGTCGCAGGAAGTAGTGATTACAGGTGGCTATGTCAGTTCTCAACATGAAAATGCTGTAAAAATTGACGTATTGAGAAGCAAGGATATTGCTTTATCGGGAACACCCAGTCTCATGGAATCATTAACCAAAGTACCAGGTGTTGATATGATAGCTAAAGGACAAGGCGTTTCAAAGCCAGTTATACGTGGTCTTTCAATGAATGACGTTTTGGTTATGAATAATGGTGTACGAATTGAAAACTATCAATTCAGTGAAAACCACCCATTGGGCATAGATGACAACGATGTAGAAAGGGTGGAAATTATTAAGGGTCCTGCTTCTTTGCTTTATGGTTCGGATGCAATAGGTGGAGTTATAAATTTCATAAAAGAAAAACCTGCACCTGTAGGCAAAATACTTGGAGACTACCGAATGCAATTACATTCTAATACACTTGGAATGAACAATAGCATCGGATTGAAAGGAGCTTCTAAAAATCTTTTTGGTGGGTTTCGTTTTGGAAATAAAACCCATGCCGATTATTTACAAGGTGGTGGTGATTATGTCCCAAATTCTCGGTTCAACGAAATGACATTCAATGCCAATACGGGATATACAGGAAAGATTGGAACTTTTAAACTTTTCTACGACTATTTTAAACAAGACTTAGGAATGACTGTGCCTGCTGTAAAACCATTGATAACAGAGCAAGGACGGAAAAATGAAATTTGGTTTCAGGATTTGGAACATCAATTAATTTCATCTCAAAATAGCCTTTACTTAGGCAAATTCAAATGGGATATTAATGCAGCCTATCAAAACGCACTGAGAAAACTTCAAACAACTCTTGATGTCCCTTTTGTTGAAATGAATTTGAATACCATTACCTATGAATCTAAATTGTATTTGCCTTCCAACGATAAGTCGGAATATATTATTGGATTACAAGGAATGTCGCAAAATAACAGAAACCTTAACAATCGGGCTTCTCAATTTTTGCCTGATGCCAATATTAATAATGTAGGTTTTTTAGGATTAGCACAATATACTTTTTTCAAAAAACTAAAATTACAGGGTGGTTTGAGATTCGATATGTATAACACTGAAACTTTTGCATTGGGAATTGAAGGAACAAGCGGTTATCAAGCCCCAGTAAATAAGGAATTTTCAAATCTTAACGGGTCAATTGGTGCGACATATAGTGTTAATAAAAAAATAATGTTTAGGGCTAATTTTGCAAAAGGCTACCGTGTACCAAATTTATCCGAATTGACTTCACTCGGTATGCACGGGAGTAGGTTTGAGATTGGGAATGAAAATTTATCCCCTGAAAATTCATTTGAAACAGATTTAAGTATGCATTATCATGGTGAGTTTTTATCCTTTGATTTGGCAGGTTTTTATAATCAAATTAATGATTATATTTTCATTTCACCAACCACAGATACAACATCAACTGGTGTAGGTATTTATCGTTTCTCGCAAACAAATGCAAAACTTTACGGAGGAGAAGCAGGAATCCATTTTCATCCTAAATCATTACCATGGTTACATATAGAAGGAACTTATTCCTCGGTTATTGGCAAGCAAGAAAATGGTAATTATTTGCCCTTTATACCTGCTCAAAAATTTCGTTATGAAATTAGAGCAGAGCGTGAGAAAATTGGATTTTTGAAGAAACCATCAATCAAACTTTCTGCACTAACTGCATTAAAACAAGACAAACCATCTCCTTATGAGACAGCAACAAATGGATATACGCTTGTGAATTTTAGTATTAATACAGACTTTCATGTATCTCAACAAATTTTAAATTTTGGTATATCTGTAAACAATATTTTCGACACACAATATTTTGACCATCTTTCTACATTGCAACCGTTGAATTATTATAATCAAGGAAGAAATATTAGTGTATCTTTGAAAGTACCATTTGGAATAAAATAAATAGTTGAAAATGATATGATTATGAAATAAAAACGTGCCATAACATTTTGTATAAGTAATGGCAGGGTAAGTGCGAAATATCAAGGTTTGTAGCCCGCTCAAACTGCGTAGCGGTTTGACAGGACACTGCCACGCAATCTGCCACTACTCATACAATTTACCGTGAGCAATAATGCCCTAAAAAAATGAAAAGCCCCGGCATCTTTGTTGGTTTTATGAATTTTCATTAAGTTTACATCAACTAAATCAATAACAGAATGCAATCAAATTTTTATACAGCACTATATCAACACTTTACAAAAAGCAAAGGAGTAGATATAATGGAAATAAACGCAATACAGTTGCGTTTAGCAAGTAGTTGGCGGTAATTGCAAAAAATCGTTTCATAAGAAAAGTGGGCTAAAAAGATTGATTATCTTTGATTCTATTTGAATAATGAAAGCATGACTAAAGAAAAAAAAATACAATTATTTCAAAAGCAGAAAGTAAGAACTCATTGGAATGAGGAAAAAGAATTGTGGCTTTTTTCTATCATTGATGTAATTGCAATATTAACTGAGCAGCCTGATTTTCAAAAAGCTAGGAAATATTGGAATAAGCTTAAAGAACGCTTAAAAAAAGAGGGAAATGAAACGGTGACAAATTGTCACCAGTTGAAAATGGAAGCTACTGACGGTAAAATGAGAATAACTGATGTTGCTAATACAGAGCAATTATTGCGATTAATACAATCAATTCCATCACCAAAAGCAGAACCTTTTAAAATTTGGCTAGCAAAAGTTGGATATGAACGAATTGAAGAAACAGAAAACCCTGAATTAGCTTTTGATAGAGCGATAGAAACTTATCTGAAAAAAGGTTACTCTAAGGAGTGGATAAATCAACGCTTAAAAAGTATTGAGGTAAGAAAAGAACTTACCGATGAATGGCATACACGAGGAATGAAAGAGGGATTGGATTATGCAATATTAACCAATGAAATAACAAAAGCCTGGGCAGACAAAGATGTGAAAGCATACAAAAAATTAAAAGGGCTTAAGAAAGAAAACTTACGAGACAATATGACCAACTTAGAGTTGGTTTTAAATATGCTCGCAGAAGCTTCTACAACTGAAATATCTAAAGAAAAAAAACCACAAGGGTTAGACGAAAACAGAGATATTGCTAAAAAAGGTGGAAATGCAGCAAAGAAAGCACGTCTAGAAATTGAAAAGCAAACAGGAAAATCAATTGTGTCTTCTAAAAATGCTAAAGAACTAAGACAAAAAAATGTTGATGACAATATGAGTCTTAATGAATAAACAACGAAATGCCAACACGCGTTAAAAAACATTGCGCGGGAAGTGCTATATTTAAGCAATATAACATTTAATAAACGGCGTAACGGGTTGATAAGAACGTGTTTCAAAATGCGCAACGATTTCTTACCGCCAACGTTGAACTAAATCCTTTTGCTAAGCTATGCACTGTAAGCCAGTTTCATGTGTTTTTTTGGGTGAGTATGTGTCAAATGATGGGCTAAGTAAGTTAAAACGTGCTGTATTATTGCTAATTTCTAGCATTGATTTTTACTGTTTTCTCGGTAATTTCAGGATTTGGGTAATACCGCTGCCGTTCACATGAAAATCATAAACAAGCGGCAATTAGCAGCGATGGCAGATGACAGGCAGGCAAATGCTTAGCACACGAATAAAAATCTGCATTGCCGGCGGTTAAGTGGAAAACTGGGGCATAAACACAGTAAAACGACTAATTTTACACGCATGTGAGCAATAATGCCCTCAAAAAGTTGAAAAGCCCCGGCGATTTGTTGGTTTTATAAATTTTCATTACATTTACATCAACTAAATTAATAACAGAATGCAATCAAATTTTAATACATCACTATATCAGTGCTTTACAAAAAGCAAAGGAGTAGATATAATGGAAATAAACGCAATACAGTTGCGTTTAGCAAGTAGTTGTGCGTAAGCTAAACAGACCAACAACAACCGTTTTAACGTTCAATTTTTTTGATTTTTAAGAGCAAAAAACGGAAATTGAATAAGTAAATATAAAATGAATACAACTTCAATATATACAACTCGAAAACTTGAAAAAACCGTTAAGGAATTTATAAGCCGAAACGAACCAAAAACAAATTTGAATTTAGGAGATTGGACATCAACCATCTTTTATGTAAATCACAAAAAATGTTGGTTACTAATTAACAATCTGACCAAATATTTACTGATTTTGGCTGACATTAAAAAATCGGAATTGAAAAACATCTCTTCAATTTTCAAAGAAACATTGTATTCTCAATTAAAATATGACGGAATTGACGTTGAAATAGAAACTATTGAAAAAATTATTGGAGAAATAGAATTATATGGAACTAATAATAATCAAAGCGCAAACGGTTCCTTAAATAATTGCCTTCTCTATTTAGAAGATTGGAAATTTGACTATGGACATTTCAATAATATGAACTTTCGAGATTTAAATAATCGATTGAACAGTTCACCAAACAAAATGCTAAATTGGAAATATCCGAAAGAAAAAATGAGCGAGGAAATAAAAGCCTACGCACAATATATAGGAATATGAGCGGTCTGCAAGCTTCGTCCCGATTTTTTCGGGAACCCAGCGAGTATTCTCGGTTGAACTAAATCCTTTTGCTAAGCTATGCACTGTAAGCCAATTTCAGGTGTTTTTTGGGGTGAGTATGTGTCAAATGATGGGCTAAGTAAGTTAAAACATTAATCAACAGCACCTTATGTTAACATCTAATACCACTTTAAAATCAAAAACTCCGGTATCCCCGATTTTCGGGAGTAAACAATTTTGATTCACAATCGGTATTAACATCTAACTATTTGCGGTGAATTTTTTGGGTTAACTTTGTTAAAAAAGAAAAAGATGAATGCGATAGAACTAAAAAGAAATTTGATAGATAGTATTGAAAATGAGAGTTTGCTGATGAATTTCTACGAATTAATGAAGAATAAAACATCTACCAAAGATGGGAAATTGTGGGTCAGATTATCTGTTGAGGAGCAAGCGACATTACTGCGGACAATCTAAGAAATTGAAAACCCGAATCATGTTATCAGTCATTCTCAAATGAAAAGGAAGCATACATAATCTTATGTCATTTTTCTGATTAATGCTCAGGTGATATTGCATTCCTCCTTCCCCTCAACTTATCATCAATACAAAGTTGAAAAAATCATCGGACATTGTATTATTTGTTTCATGAAACTGTTACTTTTGTTGTCAGTAATGAAATTGTGAGTATAATGGGACAAGACGATCGTTTTAGCAAAATTGTTTCGCATGCCAAAGAATATGGTTTTGTGTTTCAATCATCAGAAATTTATGACGGACTGAGTGCCGTCTATGATTACGGACAAGCCGGTGTAGAATTGAAAAATAACATTAAACAATTTTGGTGGGATGCCATGGTGAGAATGAATGAAAATGTGGTTGGATTGGATTCTGCCATATTCATGCATCCCAAAGTGTGGAAAGCATCCGGTCACGTCGATGCATTTAATGATCCGCTCATTGACAATAAAGACTCCAAAAAACGCTATCGTGCCGATGTGCTTATTGAAGAGCATATGGAGAAGATACATCAAAAAATCCAAAAGGAAATAAAAAAAGCGAAAAAGCGCTTTGGCGATGATTTCGATGAAGCACAATTTGTTTCAACCAATCCCAGAGTGCTGAGATATCAGGAGCATATCGATACCATCCGAAAACGCATGGTTGAGGCACTGGAGTCCGAAAATCTTGCGGCAGTGAAACAACTTATCGAAGATGAGGAGATTGCAGATCCGGCTTCAGGGACAAGAAACTGGACTGATGTACGTCAGTTTAATCTTATGTTTGACACAAAACTCGGTTCCCTTGCCGGCGATGATAATAAAATCTATCTGCGCCCCGAAACAGCACAGGGGATTTTTGTCAATTACCTGAACGTTCAAAAAACCGGTCGCCAAAAATTACCTTTCGGAATTGCTCAAATCGGAAAAGCCTTCCGTAATGAAATCGTGGCTCGTCAGTTTGTTTTCCGTATGCGCGAATTTGAGCAAATGGAAATGCAATTCTTTGTTCAGCCCGGAACCGAAAAGGAATGGTTCGAATATTGGCGTGAAAAACGCATGAACTGGCATAAATCACTCGGTTTTAACATGGATTTGTTCCGTTGGCACGAACACGACAAGCTTGCTCATTACGCAAATGCCGCTTACGATATTGAATTCGATTTTCCTTTCGGATTCAAAGAGCTCGAAGGCATACATTCAAGAACCAATTTCGATTTAACGCAGCATCAGGAGCTGTCTGGAAAGAAAATGCAGTATTATGATCCTGAAAGACAGGAATCTTATGTGCCCTATGTTGTTGAAACCTCTATCGGCCTAGACAGAACTTTCCTGATGGTTATGGCTGCAGCTTATGCTGAAGAAAAATTAGAGAAAGAAACCCGGGTCGTTATGAAAATTCCGGCTCCGTTGGCACCATATAAAGTCGCAATATTGCCGCTCGTGAAAAAAGACGGACTACCAGAAATTGCTCGAGAAATTCTGGACGAGCTCAAATACGACTTCAACTGTTATTACGAAGAAAAAGACAGCATCGGGAAACGCTATCGTCGTCAGGATGCCATCGGAACACCATATTGCATTACTGTTGATCATCAAAGTGTTGAAGACAAAACAGTTACCCTCAGAGAAAGGGACTCAATGAAACAGGAGCGCGTTGCAATCAGTGAACTTGCCGGAATTGTCGGAGAAAAAGTCAATATGAAACATCTGCTAAAACAGATATAAATTCTATGCGGAAACTGTTTGTCATAGCACTTTGCAGCCTTGCAATACTTGCTTTGCAGGGAAATGCACAATCTGTTCCGCGGGAATTGTCGCCGGAAACCAGAGCCCTTATCAATGCACAAATGCAAAACATGAAAGCCTGGTATCCGGTTAAAAATGCAGAAAAGCAAGTTGCGCCACCCTTAATGCTAATGCCTCTATCCAGATCGGATATGCGGACAATGTTACAGACTCAATCCGATTTTCCGCTTGAAAAAGCAGATCTTGTTTTGGATATTCTTGAGTTTTATTTGTCTGACCATCAAGACGATTGCAGATATTTATTGGCAATGTCAGAATTGCAGAAACAGGTTTCCGGAGCGGCATTTGAGGCACAGAACGCTCCCCCAAATCTAATGCACCTTGCCTTGGTTTCTTCCGGGATGAATCCTGAATATGCAAGTCCGTCAGGAGCATTGGGTGCATGGCAGTTCATGTATTCTACAGGTCGTTTGTACAAACTTCGCATTGATGAATTTGTTGATGAGCGGCGAGAAATCACCCGTTCATCCCAGGCTGCAGCCAATATGCTTTCCGATTTTTATCGACTTTATCAGGATTGGACGCTTGCAATTACTGCCTATGCATGTGGACCCGTAAATGTCAATAAAGCACTTAAAAAAGCAAAGCCAAAGCGAAGTTTTGATGCCATTTATCCGTATTTGGATTCTCCACAACGAGATATGTACCCCAGTTTTTTGGCAGTGAATGTGTTAATATCAAATCATAAAGCGTTTGGAATTGAACCGGCTTTGATTCCTTTTCCTTTAGATGCAGATACTGTTTATGTTGATGAAAATTTGCATTTGGGACAGCTTGCCGCAGTTGCACATTTGGATGAGGTGTTGCTTTGCCAATTAAATCCCGTTTATACGAAAAAAATTGTACCTGGAACAAAAGATGTGAATTTGCCTTTGCTTGTCCCGGTCGGAAAAGCTGCCGATTTTCTTCGGTTGAAAGATTCAATTTATGCATACAATGATTCCGCATTTTTCAATATTAAATCCATAAAAGAATCCTCGTCGGAAGAATTAGTGAAGGCAGAATCGTATCGTCCGGGGAATGGCTATACAGCTGTAGATTATACCATAAAGTCAGGTGATAATCTGGGCTTTATTTCCGAATGGTTTAATACCAATATGAGCGAAATTCGTTACTGGAACGGTATTTACGGCAATTCAATACGCGCAGGACAGAAACTGGTAATTTATGTGCCGGAATCAAAAAAAACATATTACTCGGCAGTGGATAAACTCAGTTTTCAGCAAAAACAAGCTCGTGAAGGAAAACTCGTGGAGCCAAAAAAATCACCTGAGCTCGTGAAAAAGGAATTCAAATCAGGAGAATATAGAAACTACATTGTCAAATCAGGGGATAATCCCTGGAGCATTGCAAAACAGTTTCCCGGCGTTTCAGATCAGGATATTTTACGATGGAACGCCATTGACCCGAAAGGGCTTAAAATCGGACAAATACTGAAAATTAAAAAGCTCAGCAAATGATTCGTCCGGCACAAATACTTGGGTTTTTATTCGTTGTACTTGCCATGATGGCTGCCATTACTTTTTTGTTTCCTGAAAAGACCCGCGAAATTGCAGGCATTAAATTGAAATACAGAACGATGGAAGATGTTTTGCATCCTAAAAAAATTAAGTATGCTGACATTTCTGACATTGTAAAATCTGACATTGCTGAAGATACCGCTACTGCCGAACCGATTGATACAACCGCTTTGTTGGATACAGTTCGGGCAGATGCTGATTTGCTTGCAGCCTCAGAATATCCGATTTTAACGACGGAGAGCGGGAAAGCAAAATTGCACGGTTTTTTTAAGGCAATGGAAAATGCACGTTCTGCAGATAAGCCGGTGCGAATAATGCATTACGGAGATTCTCAAATTGAAGCCGACCATATTACCGGATATCTGCGTGAGCGATTACAACAAAGTTTTGGAGGAAACGGTCCCGGTCTTTTGTCCGTTAAACCGATGACTCAAAAATTGTCATGGCGGGTAAAGGAATCTGAGGAATGGAACCGATATACGCTGTTTGGTAAAATTGATTCGACCATTACACATAAACGATATGGTCCTATGGTAAGCTTATTTCGCTTTGCTCCACCTTGGATTGATAGTTTGCCCAATGACAGCATCATGTATTCGGCAAGTTTCGAAATTAAAAACTCATTTCAAGGCTATCCGGCAAGTAATCGCTGGGATAATGCGAAATTGTTTTACGGAAATTTGAATCGTCCTGTGCAAGTAATTGGTAAGGACGATGCCGATGAGATTTTTCTGGAAGATAGCCTGATGCCTACAGAAGCCTTACACGCTTTGTCGCTCGGCAGTTATAAAAAACAGTTTACAATTGAAGTTCAAGGAAATGATAGTCCTGATTTTTACGCCATTTCGCTGGAATCAAATAATGGAATTATTGTAGATAATATTCCGTTGCGAGGTTCAGCCGGTACCTTTGTAACACAGATGGAATACAGCATGATGTTACGCTGGCTAAATACGCTGAATGCTAAATTGCTTATTTTGCAATTTGGTGTCAATGTGGTGTCGGATGAAGTGGAGGATTTCGGCTATTACGAGAAATGGATGTTTTATCAATTGAATGCCATTGCACAAATGCGTCCGGATTTGCCTGTGATTGTTATTGGGATTTCTGATATGTCGAAAAAAGATGGAACAGAATACGTGTCTTACGAGGCTGTTTCGAAAATCCGTGATGCCCAGAAAAATGCAGCCATGGATGCCGGATTTGCATTTTGGGATATGTATGAAGCCATGGGCGGAGAAAATTCGATGCCTAGCTGGGTTTGGGCCGATCCACCATTAGCAAATACCGATTTTACGCATTTTAATGTCAAAGGATCTAAAATTATCAGCAATATGCTGTATAATGCACTGATGCTGGAGTATAGAGAGTATAAAAGAGCAGAGCAAAAAGCGCAGTCGGATGAAAATCAAGCAAATGATGAAAATTAAAGCAGGATTGATAGGGATATTCGTGGGGATTGGGCTTTTGGCAAATGCTCAAATTAATCCGTTTGATATCAAAAAATACGATTTCATAAAATACGATGATAATCAAATCATCACAAACGATAATACATATTTAGATGACTTTTACTGCAAATTGGATAGCCTGATTCTTTTTGGGAAAGGTAAAGTGAATATCCTGCATATTGGCGATTCTCACATTCAAGCAGATTATGTGTCCGGACATTTGAGAAAGCGTTTTCAGGAAATGGCTTGGGGCTTAAACGGTGGTCGCGGATTTGTTTTCCCCGTACAAATCGCTAAATCCAATAATCCCTGGAATTATCGTGTGAAATATAGTGGCAGTTGGGAGTCTTGCAAAAATGTTGAACACACGCGAAATTGTGAGTTGGGACTTGCCGGTTTTCTCGTGAAAACCACATCTGAAAAAGCGTCAATTCATGTGACATTTACCGATAAGGAGTATCCACAATATCATTTTACGAAATTGCGAGTTTATCATAATATGGACACTGCAAATTGGGATATTCAGTTAATGGACACCAGCATTCAGTATCAAATTCGACATGTGATGGATTCTGCTTACACGCAATTAATCTTCGATGAGGAGCAAGATTTTCTGGATATTGAATTTCTCAAAAAAACTGAAGCTGGATATTTTGTCCTGCATGGTTTGAGTTTTGATAACGATGATCCCGGAATTGTATATCATTCCCTCGGCGTGAATGGGGCAGAGGTGGAGTCCTGGTTAAAATGTCCTAAAATGATATCGGAAATCCAAACGTTGCATCCTGAGCTTATTATCATTTCCCTTGGCACAAACGATTCGTACACCTCGAAATTTAATGCACCGCAGTTTGAAACCAATGTAAGGCGATTAATTGCCCGAATGGAACTGGCTGCTCCGAATGCTGCAATCTTATGGGTTACTCCGGGAGACAACTATCGCTATCGCAGATATCTGAATTACAGTACATCAAAAGCAACTGAAGTTATCCTTAAAGTCGCACAAGAAAAGCAAATTATGGTTTGGGATTTTTACGATATCATGGGTGAACTCAATGCCATTATGAAATGGTATTATGCCGGATTAACTGCCAAAGACAGATTGCATTATAATAAACAAGGCTATGAATTGCAAGGAAATTTGTTGTTCAATGCCTTTTTGAAAGCCTATAACGACCATATCGAAAAACAAGACTGATGGACTTTCTAAAGGATTTTCTGACATACGACCCAAGGCAACCAATGCTATTTACGCATTTGTATTTCTGGATATTCTTTGCGATTGTTTTAGCAGTTTACACTGTGATATACAAGAAAAATCCGTTGCGCAATGCCTTTTTATTTCTGGTTAGTTTATTTTTCTATTGGAAATCCGGCGGCCACTTTTTTGTCATTTTGATTTTCTCGACACTTGTTGATTACACACTGGGACAACTGATTCACACCTCAAAACCTCAGTGGCGACGAAAGCTTTTTGTTGCCATGTCTATCTTCGTGAATTTGTCTTTGCTGGCATATTTTAAATATGCCTATTTCTTTGTGGATATTGTCAACGATATATTCGGAACACAGCATCAGGTTGTGGATTTGTTGGCACTTTGGGCAAACAATTTGACAGGTAGCTCATTCAACCTGACTGAAATTATTCTACCGGTAGGGATATCCTTTTATACCTTCCAAACCATTTCTTACACCGTTGATATTTACCGCCGAAAGGTAAAGCCCGTAAAAAACATCATTGATTTTGGATTTTATGTAAGCTTTTTCCCTCAGCTCGTTGCCGGACCAATTGTCAGAGCTGCAGAATTTGTTCCTCAGTTGTATAAAAAATATCAGGTAAGTCAGCGGGAATTTGGCTATGCGCTGTTTTTAATCCTGAACGGATTAATCAAGAAAATGCTAATTTCTGATTTCATTTCTATCAATTTTGTGGACAGGATATTTGCTAATCCGGAGTTATATAGCGGGCTTGAAAACCTGTTTGGCGTTTATGGATACGGTTTGCAGATATACTGCGATTTCTCAGGCTATACTGACATAGCCATAGGAGTGGCTTTATTGCTTGGTTTTAGGTTGCCAATCAACTTTAATTCGCCTTATAAATCTGAAAGCATTACCGAATTTTGGCGTAGATGGCATATTTCGCTTTCCTCATGGTTGAGGGATTATCTTTACATTCCTTTGGGCGGAAATCGTAAAGGGAAAATCCGAACCTATATTAACCTTGCCGTTACCATGATCCTTGGTGGCTTGTGGCACGGTGCCGCCTTGCGTTTTGTCATTTGGGGCGCTTTGCACGGTATGTGGCTGGCAATTCACAAAGGTTGGCAGGCAGTTTTTGGTAAACCAAACGGAGAACCCGGGTTTTGGGGACATTTTTTGCGTGTTTTTCTGACCTTTAATCTCGTGAATTTTGCATGGATATTTTTCCGTGCCGCAGATATGCAAAAAGCCAATGCGATAATTGCCAGAATAGGAACTGTTTTTAATGGCGAACAATTAAAGCTATTACCTGAAATTCTCTCTGCTTACGGACATATTTTTGCTCTAATGTTGGTCGCATATATTATTCATTGGTTACCAAAATCATTTAAAACTAAATATCAAAATTGGTTTATCAATATGCATTGGTCATTGAAAGTGCTCGTTGCTGTAATAATCGCATTTGTACTTTATCAGGCAAAATCTGGCGATGTGCAGCCTTTTATTTATTTTCAGTTTTAGAAGGAAATGTATTGTCAGACTGTTTGTCGTTTAGTGTTTATTTGTTAGATTTGTGCTATATTTGAAATTTAATCTGCTTGAAATGAGACTTAGTATAATTATACCACTGTACAATGAGGAAAATTCAATCCTTAACGTATTGAATCGACTTGAAAATCTAAGTTTCCCAGCTTTCCTTAGTCAGGTGGAAATTGTTGTAGTTGATGATAAAAGTTTAGATAAGAGCAAGGAGGTTGTTGCAGATTACATTAGCAATTCTAAATATGAGATACGTCTCATAACTCATGAGAATAATACAGGAAAAGGTGGGGCTGTCCGTTCCGGAATTGAATCCTCAAATGGTGAATTGATATTAGTTCAGGATGCTGATCTTGAGCTTGATCCTCCAGATATATTGAAGATGCTTCAGGTTATGAATGACTTGGGTATGGATTTTATCAATGGAAGCCGTTATATGGCAGGAATATCAAGACCATTGTCTTCGTTTAAGCGTTATATGGGAAACCGTGTTTTTACATTATTGACCAGCTGGATTATTAATGTAAAAATATCAGATGTTGCCTGTGGTTAAAAGTTGTTTAAAAGGAGTCTGTTAGAGCAGTTTGTTTTACGTGAGAATCGTTTTGGTTTTGAGGCAGAACTTATTATTAAATCAATGAGGATTAACCGGTTTAAGATTGCTGAAGTTCCTGTTCAGTATTTTCCGCGTACCGTTACACAAGGGAAGAAATTGCGAAATATGGATGGGATAAAGATTCTTTTTGTGATTATTAAATACGGTTTGTTTAAAGCAAAATAGTTTAAAATGAAACGTGTTATTAGTTTTTTGCAAATCGATAAGCTTGTTATTGTATTATTGCTATCTGCAATGGTATTCAATATGTGTAAGATTGAATATTGGAATGAGCCTCGTGAAATTATTTACTGGGATGTAATATCTTATTATGGGTATTTGCCTGCAACATTTATTTATAAGGATTTAACACTTGAATTTAAGGATGATTATGATGGTGAACATCATTTTGTCATTTGGGCAAATAAGGCTGAAAATGGGAACTATGTTTTTAAAACTAGTATGGGATTGAGCTATTTGTATTTACCTTGGTTTTTCTTAGGGCATGCAATTGCATCAAATACCGATTACGACGCAGGTGGATATTCAGTACCCTATAAAGTAACGATGCAGTTTGGTGTGCTTTTTTACCTTTTAATAGGTCTTGTTTTTTTGCGTAAGGTTTTACGAAGATATTTTAGTCCGATGATCACAGCTTTGAGTATGATTTCTGTTATTGTAGGGACAAATTTATATTATTATATTGTATTCCAGGGTACAGTAAGTCATAGTTATAACTTTGTGCTTTTTTCAGTTTTTCTTTGGTTGGTAATTAAGTGGCATGAAAAGAGGAATTTAAGATATACGATTCTTATTGGTTTAATTACGGGGTTAATAACTTTAGTGCGCCCCACAAATATATTAGTTCTTATTCTCTTTGTTTTATGGGATGTGCATTCATTAAAAGATGTTATTGATAGACTTCGAGTGTTTTTGAAAGAGTACCGCAAAGTTTTTTTAATGATTTTAGTATTTTTCGTGGTCTGGATTCCACAGCTATTGTATTGGAAAATGATTACTGGTAGTTTTTTCTATTATAGTTATGGTGATGAAGGATTTTTCTTTTTGCAACCAAGAATATGGAAGAGCTTGTTCAGTTATAGAAGTGGTTGGTTGGTTTATTCACCTATTATGGTTTTTGCATTGATTGGTTTTCCATTTATGTTAAAGTATAAAACGAAAGAAGTTTTTATCCCGATTTTGGTTTTTACACTTATTAACATGTGGATTATTTTCTCTTGGTGGTGTTGGTGGTGGGGAGGAAGCTTTGGTTTGAGACCATTGACAGATTCATATGCTTTTTTAGCAATCCCTTTTGGATCTTTTGTCTTCTTTGTTTTCAACCAGAAGAAAGTTTGGCTAAAGGTCTTATTTGTTGGTGTTTTATTAGGCTTTAATTTTTATGGAGTTCATATGACCAGAAAATATTATAATAAATCCATTCATTATGATGGAATGAATAAAGAGCTGTTTTGGTATAATTTTGAAAATGTTAAGACGAAACCAAAATTCTGGAGCTTGATTGAAAGGCCAAATTATGACAATGCTATAATTGGATTGGATGAAAGACTTCTTTCACCTAACAATGAAAGTAGTGTTAATTTGCAGTCTCGTTTATCCACTGAAAATGGATTTAGCATTTTGCCATTTGATCCAATTCATGGCAATTTCTCCTTCTCTATCATGAGTGACGATACATATTACTCAAGTTTAAATGATGTTTTTATTCGAGATGCTGGACATAAGTTTGAAATTGATACACTCTTTGCTTTTTCTGGTCTTATGAAAAAAACCAACTTGATTATTAATCTTAATGCTGAGAGAATTATTTCGAATATTGACTATGAATTGAGCTTTTGGTATTATAATCCCGGAAATCGGATGGATGCATTTTTTTATGTGAATCAAATAGATGATAAAGGGATCCAAGATTGGACAAATTACCATAGTGTTAAAAAGTGGAGTGAGAATTTTAATGATTGGTCATTGGTTACAACGGCTTTTAAGAAGAAAGATGATACAAGAAAAATTGAAATTAGTTTCTTTTATCAAAATAATTATAATGAGATTGTTTATTATGACCATATCATGGTTCGTCCTGTTAACACAGATGTTCTAAGACAGAAAAATGAGGGTGACTTTGTCTTAAATAATAAGTTGTTTGATTAGGTTTAGTCGTGGAATTCTAAATCATATGCTTCCATTGCAAGCTCAAGAATTTCTTCTGCTTCTTCCTTCTCTGCCCAGCCATCTGAATGCATCTTGTTTTTACCTTTATAATTTATGAACCAAACCGAAAGTATGGTTTTGATGCCGGGATAATTGATT
>Ga0307929_1001384_pt1 | contig 18504 bp, 14 predicted proteins | sample AceLakmetage1330_FD_203160 | JGI IMG/M metagenome (GOLD analysis project Ga0307929, IMG submission 203160) | Saline water microbial communities from Ace Lake, Antarctica - #1330 | ecosystem: Environmental > Aquatic > Non-marine Saline and Alkaline > Saline | place: Antarctica: Ace Lake...
GATATCCTGCCGCCCCCCCCCGACGGGCAATGGGCCCGGCCCGGAACCGTAGACGGCCCAATTGGCCGGTTCCTATTACCCATCGGGGGGGGGCTCTGCTGAGGGTACTTGGACACTTCATTTTCATATAAAACAGTCATGTTGTTAAACGACACAACAAAGATTGAAAATGGTGCTATGCCGCCCCCGGCAACTGGCCTGGCCTGACCGGAACGGGAACGTCGGGGGGTATTTTTGCCCCTTGGTTCACAATGTTCCGGTCAGGCCAGTCGCCGGGGGCTCTGCTGTTGGTATTTTAATGCTGTATTTTCTTATAAAAAAATTTGCATGGCAGGTGGGCCTGTTATTCAGGGGTATATGAAAAAGCCCATCCCGGATATTTTATCCACCGATGGTGAACATCTGGGAGTTGACTTTTTCAGGGACCTTTCCCCCCAGTGAATGTTGCAGCGGTTTGTTGGCAATGGTTTCCAGGATGAGAGATTTGATATCTTCACTGGTGCCGCCATTTCTCACAACCGAAAGGATATCTGTTTCGTAGTTATGCAGCAGGCAGGGACGGAGCATTCCCGTTGAGGTCAGGCGCAGCCGATTGCATTGATGGCAAAAGTGGGAACTCACCGGTGAGATAAACCCGATTTCACCCAGGGCATGTTTGGCGCTGAACCGCCGGGCCGGTCCATCGTGTTTGCCTTTTTCCATGGGAGTCAGTTTCCCGAGGGCCGCTTCCACCCGGGCGGATATTTCCGGAATCAGCATCTGCTGATCCATGGTGACCCCTGAATTGCCCATGGGCATATATTCAATGAAGCGCACATGGAAAGGATGGGAAAGCACCAGGCGTGCCATTTTTTCAATGTCATTTTCATTGATTCCCCTCAAGGGCACCATGTTTAGTTTGATGGGGGAGATTCCCCGATCATGGGCTGCCATGATACCCCGCCACACATTTGCATGGTAATCCTTGCCGGTGATTTGTCTGAAAATTTCCGGATTCAGAGTATCCAGGCTGATATTGAGTCGCTGGACACCCGATGCCATGAGGGCATCCATGTGCTTTTCCAGCAGAACTCCGTTGGTGGTGATGGCAATATCTTCAATACCTGTGACATCGGACAATTTCCGGATAAAATTAAACAGCCCTTTTCTAACCAGGGGTTCACCGCCGGTGATGCGTATTTTTGTAATACCCAGTTCTGCCGCCGCTTCCACAATGGTGAGAAGTTCTTCATACCTTGCCACATCTTCATGGGTAACAAAGGGAAGGTCTTGTCTGGGAACACAATATCGACAGGCCAGATTACATCGATCCGTGATCGAGATTCTCAGGTAGTTGATGCTTCGATTATCCCTGGGGGCATCCCCGGGGGAGTGGGGAAGGGGGGACAAATAGGTCATGATCAGGACTCCTTACTGGTGTAATACGCCACAATGACGTCCACCAGTCCATCAATGGTATAGGTGTCAGCCACTATTTGGGGGGCAAGACCCAGGGATATGGCTGTATCTTCGGTGATGGGGCCAATGCAGGCATGGATAACATCTGAGAGCAATAGGGCCTGGTCTTCTTCCGGGATCAGGGCCATGAAGTTCTTCACCGTGGAGGAGCTGGTGAAGGTCACCATGTCAATTTCTCCATCTTTGAGCAGTGCCATGAGTTCCGCTTTAGCATTGGATACCTGCTGGGTCTCATAGGCGGAGACTTCATGAACATCAGCACCCATGTGCCTCAATTCTTCGGGAAGAATGGTCCGGGCTTCCATGGCCCGGGGGAGTAGAATTTTTTTCCCGCTGATTCCACGGTTTTTAAAGGCATCCACCACGGATTCAGCACGGTAGGTTTCCGGGAGCACATCAGATATAATACCGAATTTTTCAAGTTCATCTCGGGTAACAGGGCCGATGCAGGCAAACTGATGATTTCCCAGAGCCCGCACATCCAACCCCTGGGCAAACAGGGTTTTGAAAAAGTATTTAACGCCATTGACGCTGGTGAAAATAATCCATTCATACTGATCAAGGGACTTAACGGCATCCACAAGGGGGGTGTTGTCTTCGGGTGCCACCACCTTGATGGTGGGAATTTCCACACAATGTGCCCCCAGTTGACGAAGCTTGTCCACCAGTCCACTGGCCTGAACCCTGGCCCGTGTCACCACAATTTTTTTGCCGAAAAGAGGTTTGTTTTCAAACCATTTCATATGTTCCCGCAGAGAGACCACCTCTCCCACCACAATGATGGCAGGGGGTCTTAATTTTGCCTTTTGCACCTTTTCAACGATATTTTCAAGGGTGCCGGAAACGGTCTCCTGCTGGGTGGTGGTACCCCATCTGACCAGTGCCACGGGGGTTTGGGGGGATTTGCCGTTTGCCGTCAGTTGTGTGACGATGTTTGGAAGGTTTTTAACTCCCATGAGAAAAACAAGGGTGCTGCCGCTTTTGGCAAAACAGTCCCATTGAATACTGGAGGTCTCTTTCCGGGGATCTTCATGGCCTGTGATGAGAGAAACAGACGAGGTGTAGTCCCTGTGGGTCAGGGGGATACCTGCATAGGCAGGTGCTGCAACGGCGGAGGTGACACCCGGCACCACCTCAAAGTCAATATTGCGTTTAATAAGGACTTCTGCCTCTTCTCCCCCCCGTCCAAAGATAAAGGGGTCTCCCCCCTTAAGGCGTGCCACTACATGACCTTGTTCACCCTTTTGGGCCAACAGTTCACTGATCTTGTCCTGGGTAAGGGTGTGATCCCCCCCTTTTTTACCCACATAGATGATTTCTGCATCCTCTCTGGCATAGGCGAGAAGGGCCGGTGCTGCCAGATAATCATATACGACCACATCCGCTGCCTTAATACATTCCGCTGCCTTCACCGTAATCAGCCCGGGATCACCGGGGCCAGCACCAATGAGGTATATTTTTCCGTTTGTTTTTTCCATGTGATTTATAAATTCTCCAGTATTTGAGCGGCACCCCGATCTAACAGTGTCGTGGCCAGCGATGTGCCGATCGCCTCTGCCGAGGCCCCAGGACCCTTTGACACCTCTTTAACCATCTGGGTACCATCCTCCGATGCCACAAGCCCTGTCAGGGTGAGTTCCCCGGCTTCAAGGGTACCAAAACAGGCCACGGGGATGTGACAGCTACCCTCCAGTTTTCGCAAGAATGCCCGTTCTGCCACCACAGGAATTCGGGTTTCCGGGTTGTCCAGTACGGCAAGGATCGGCGCAATGTCAGCATCATTTTCCCTTGTCTCAATGCAAAGCGCCCCCTGTCCCACGGCCGGCAGCATGGTGTCCGGTTCCAGGTACTGGGTGATTCGTTTTTTCATTCCCAGACGAATAATGCCGGCAGCGGCAAGGACAATGGCATCGAAATCTCCATTGTCAAGTTTGCGAAGGCGGGTTCCCAAATTGCCCCGGATGGAGGCAATGTCAAGGTCTGGTCTGACATGTTTGATCTGGGAGGCACGTCTAAGGCTGCTGGTACCGATGGTGGCACCTGCTGGAAGCTCCATGAGGGACAAATTTTTCCTGGAAACTAATACATCCCGGGGATCTTCTCTCACCGGTATGGCCCCAATGCACAAGCCCTGGGGCAGATCCCCCGGCATATCCTTCATGCTGTGGACGGCAATGTCGATCTCTTTGTCAAGCAGTGCTCGTTCAATTTCTTTTACAAAAAGCCCCTTGCCACCCACCATAGCCAGGGGACGGTCCACAATTAGATCCCCTGTGGTTTTTATTTTGATGATCTGAACCTGGACAGTGGAAAAATGGGCTTCTATTTGTCCCTTTACCCAGTTGGCCTGCCACAGGGCCAGCTGACTGCCCCGGGTTCCTATTTTGATTGTATTTTTCATAAAATTATCCGCTACAGGAAGCGCAGCTGGTGGCGGTGCAGCCGCTGCAGGATGATGTGGATGAAGAGGGGGACGAAGTTGCATTGGCATTGCTCCCCCCGGCGCCTTTGGTGACAAAACCACAGCAGGAGAGAAGTCTGGCCAGATCCTGGCTGCTACAAGCAGGACATGAGGGGACATCTGACCCCAATACCAGCGTTTCAAAGGTGTTCGTGCACTGATTACATTTGTATTCGTATATAGGCATTTTAATTTTCCTGGATTTCAGGTTGAGGCTTGATCACAACATGGGTCTTTTTTAATGCATTCATGGTCAGTTTCACCCCTGTTTTATTGTACTTTTGTTCATAGTCAATTTCCCCCATGGGGACTAAGGAATGAGTCCGCAATAACATCCCCATTTAAAAATTGGGGTGCACTATCCTTCAACGATAGTACGTTCTGAAAAGGGCAAGTTATTTAAGACTGATTCCTAAATATCCCTGGGTAATAAATCCTTCCATTTGCCAGCACATCATATGCGCACTTAAAAATTAATTTAAGGGCGCATGAATGTAATCTGAAAAATGAGGGATCATAACCCATGAAGGAGCATGGAAAAGAGCAATAACCAGTGGGTACTCCCGGTCAGAGAATGGTTTACGTTGTCATAAAACCCTCAAGTTAACATCACAACCTATCTAATATATAGCAAAATTGAAAAAATGCAAGATGGTTGATGCGCGTTTTTTCGATATGAAAAAGCAGGTACTGGGTTGATGGGATAACGGAAATCAGAGGAGGCCACACAGGTGGGAAGTGGGTTTCAAGTTCATTGGGAATGGGTGAAAAGCAATTTTTCGGTGAGATCGCAGAGAATATGAGCCAACAGAATGTGAGCCTCCTGTATCCGGGCCGTGACCGTTGAGGGGACACAAAAGGGAATGTCCACCAAATCTTTTAATTCTCCCCGGGTGCCTGAAAAACCGATGACGCTTAGCCCTTGGGCTTTTGCCGTTTTAACCGCATGGATTACATTGGGAGAACTGCCGCTGGTGGTGATCCCCAGGGCCATGTCATGGGGCTGGCCCAGGGCCAGGATCTGTTTGTGAAAAATATCTTCAAAACTATAATCGTTGCCAATGCTGGTGAGTACCGAGGTGTCGGTGGTCAGGGCCAGGGCTGGCAGGGGGGGACGTTCCATCTGGAAGCGGTTGATGAATTCCGCAGCAATGTGCTGGGCATCTGCAGCGCTGCCGCCATTGCCAAATAAAAGCAGTTTTCCCCCGTTTTTGAAGGTGTCTGCCATGAGCCTGGCGCATTGTTCCACTGCACCCACATGCCGGTTTATAAAATTGGTTTTCACCTGAACGCTTTCTTCAAGGGTGTCAAGGATGATTTTTTTCATGCAACTCCTTTTTGAAAACTAAAATGTTTATCCGCTTGGGTAAATTCAATGGCCGCCTTTTCATAGCTTCCTTTTTTTAAATGAATTTTTCCCAGTCGATGTCGAAAAAGGGAAATTTCAGGCGCAAGGGCAATGCTCTGTTGGGCCAGGGACAGGGCAATGTCCATGTTGATGTTCTGGATCTCATAGACCCGTGCCAGGCCGGACATGCTCCAGGGGTCCCGGGGGGTGCATTTGATGGCCTTTGTGTAGGCACGCACAGCCCGGGGATAGTCTTTCTGTTTAAGACAGATATCTCCCATGAGCCCTTGGGGCAATCCGGCCTCCGGGGATATATTTCCTGCTCTTTGTAGGTGATCCAGGGCTTTGCTGAAATTATTTGCTTTGGTGAAAATAATTCCTGCGGTAAGTTCAATTTCAAAAAGGGAATTGTTCAACTCGCTTGCCCGGGAGAGATAGTCTCCCCCTTTGTCCAGATCATCCATGAGATTGCACACCAATCCTGCATTGTAAAGTGCCATGACATCCCCGGGCATGATTTCAAGGGCTTCTTTGAATTGATCAAGGGCCTGATCAAATCGGTTGAGAACACTGTTGCAGACCCCAAGGCTATTGAGTAGATTAAAGTCTGTGGGATTCAGTAATAATCCTAAGTGGTATTCTGTAAGGGCCGCCTCTATCAACCCCAGCCGGTACCGGCGGTCACCGGAGATATTAAAGGTGATGGCATTGGGAAAAATCAGGGCTCCGGGCTTATAAAATCTGGCATGATCCAGCGCCTTTACCCCATGATGAAAGATTTCCTGGTGGCTGAAATCCATCCATGGAAATTGGGAGGCTCCCATGGAGATGGTGACATCAAGGGTGGTTTCAATCTGTTTTTTAATGGCCGAAGCCATCTGTGCCACCGGGGTGGGGGGGCATGGTCGGGGGAGGGCTATGATCAGAACACTGGGGGTCAACCAGGCCATGATGCCGCCCTGGGCCGTGATGATTCGGGATATCTTTTCTGTGTAATCTGGCTGATTCTGAAAATGGATTTCCCCGGTCTGGGGGCCGGTCGATGCCATGACAACACAGAGAAATCCCTTATCCGGATCCTGGAATCGATTCAATTTCAGGGAAAAGGCTTCTGTTCTGTAATTGCCCTGGATGAGCATGTCAGATAGATATTTCCGGGGAGGCTTGAGCTCATTTTGCCAAGGATTGTCCTGGGACCGCAGGATGGACAACTCCCTGGATGCCAGGAATTGCTCTGCAATATCGAGTCTGTTTTTGGCTGTCATGGCAGTTCACTGCATAAAATGGTTTTAAGGGCTGCGGCAATGACCATCTCCTCTCCTTTTTGGAGGGTTCGGGGGTCCATGACAAAGCGTTCATTGTCAATTCTGCCAATGATGGCCGGTGTGTGGTTGCGCATGGCCTTTTCCATGCGGGCCGTGGACATTTTTGGAGCGGTTATGGTGACACAGCGGCTGGGCAGGCGAATTTCGGGAAAAGCTCCCCCCCCGGTGCGGGAGGAGAGATCTGCCGCCACTACCCGGGCTGTTGATCCCAGAGCTTTTTGCAAAAGGGTGATCATGCCCTCCGCCCGGCTTGCAATGGTGTCAAAGGGAAGGGTCAGCATCCTGAGTACGGGGATCTGGGCCAGTGCTTTTTTTTCGTCCCGGTAAAGGGACAGGGTGGCCTCTAAAGCGGCCAGGGTCAGTTTGTCAATGCGCAGGGCCCGGGTCAGGGGATTGGCCTTGATTTTTTCAAGAGTTTTACGGTGTCCCACGATGATACCCGCCTGGGGACCCCCCAAAAGTTTATCCCCACTGAAGGTGACAATATCTGCCCCTGAGGCCACGGCCTGGGCAACGGTGGGTTCTTTGGCAAGACCAAATGGGGAGAGATCAATGAAGGAACCGCTGCCAAGGTCTTCCATGACGGGGATGTGATTTTTTTGTCCAATATCCACCAGATCCTTTAAGGGAACAGACGTGGTAAATCCCTGGATGCGGTAATTACTGGTGTGTACCTTCATCAAAAGCCCGGTGTTTCCATGGATGGCATTTTCATAGTCCCTGGCATGGGTTCTATTGGTGGTGCCCACCTCTTTGAGGATGCATCCGCTTTTGGTCATCACATCAGGTATCCTGAAGGAGCCCCCGATTTCCACCAGCTCTCCCCGGGAGACCACCACCTCGGTGCCCCTTGCAAGGGTGTCCAGACTGAGCAGGACTGCCCCGGCATTATTATTCACGGCAATGGCAGCTTCTGCCCCGGTGAGGTCGCAGATGAGCTGCTCCACGGCATCATACCGAAGGCCCCTTTTCCCTTTTTCAATGTTAAATTCCAGGTTGGAATACCCCCCGGCAATGGTGGTGATGTTTTCAAGGGCGGTGGAGGCAAGCAGGGAGCGCCCCAGGTTGGTGTGGAGCACCACCCCCGTGGCATTGATCACCGGGCGCAACCGAGGGGCAATGATGCTGGCACATAAATTTGCCATCGTTGTCAGGATCTGGTCTGGGTTGCAGTGGTCCATGTTATTGGATACAATGGCATCCCGGGTCTGTTTGAGAACATTCCGAGTGGCGGTTTTAATGACGGATACGGGTACTTCCTGGAACCGTTCATCTTTCATGGCAAGAACCATGAGGTGATCCACTCCGGGAAGCTGTTTCAGAATATGATGTTTGTCTTTACTTACCATGATGCTCCGGTGTTTAAGGAATGAAATATTATTTCAATATTTTATATATAACATACATGGCTGTAAGATCAGCCACAACGAAAAATGAAAGTCTTTTAATTCCAGCGTGTTGGTGAGACTTTCTTATAAACGGACATGTTCTGTCGAACACAACGAATATTGAAAATGCTATCATGCCGCCCCCCCGAGGGGCAATGGGCCCGGCCCGGAACCGTAGACGGCCCAATTGGCCGGTTCCTATTGCCCCTCGGGGGGGGCTCTGCTGAGGGTGCCCTGAAGTTTTATTTTCTAATAAAAACTCCGTCCAAAATTCTGTAATTATTAGAGTTTAAACTTTCATTGTAACAGGTGGTTACTGTCATGTTTGTTGACATCTCAAAGGCGTTGTTTAAAAGCCACAATCAGATGCCTCAGCCCCTTTGCCATTTTTTTATTGATATGGTAGGAATTGGCCTTGATTGGTAAATTAAAAATCGGCCTTGGTTATCGTTTCGGCCATTTTGTCGGTTTGTATAAATTAAAAATCGACAAGCATTTGATTCTATTAAACTTTTGAGCTGCTTGCAGAAATAAAAACATTCAGGCTTGATCGCTACATGTGGTCGCCATATTTTTGTATTGTCAATATATAGTTTTGAAACGTGCAGAAAAGTTATTTCTGCAAAACCCTCTTTTTATCTATAAATTTTATAGACCAACGGATGGTCAAGGCCTAAAAATTTTTGAATCGACGCAGTAGAGTTATGATTATGGTCATGCACTTTTACGTTTTCCATCAGATATAACTAACATTAATTTTCAGTTTGTTTCAACCTTAAATTCAAGCTGTTTCACTGGAGGCACCATGAAAAATGGTACAGCGTATATTGTTTTCCCCCTTGATGTCCCCTCCCTTTCAGAGGCCCGATCCTATGTTAAAAAGCTGGATGGGGCGGTGGGCATGTTCAAGGTGGGCTTGGAACTTTTCATTAAAGAAGGCCCTTGTGTGGTTCAGATGATCCGGGAAACAAGCCGTGCCGGTATCTTTCTGGATCTGAAACTCCATGATATCTCAGAGACTGTGGGGCGGGCCATGGAACAGGTGGCCCTGATGGGGGTGGACCTTGTGACGGTGCACTGCGCCTCCACCCGGAAAATGCTTGAAAGGGCAGTGGCGGGAAGCCGGGGGAAAACCGGTGTGTTAGGGGTTACGCTGCTCACTGATAATGACAGCCAGGCCGTAGAAGCGGCAGGTTATGAACAAACGTATGTTGAAGATCTTAACCGTTTGGTGTTAAAGCGGGCTGGGATGGCCCATGGGGCAGGGTGCCGGGGGGTGGTCTGCTCGGGCCATGAAGTGGCCGCTGTTAAAGCGCTTTTGGGAAAGGATTTTCTGGCCGTAACCCCGGGTATCCGTCCAGGGTGGTCCCTTCTTGACAATGATGATCAGGCCAGGGTCACTACTCCCGCCAAGGCCGTGCTGGCCGGGGCAGACCTTATTGTTGTGGGACGTCCCATCCGGGAGGCCGCAGACCCCCGGGAGGCAGCCCTTCGTATTGGTGCCGAGATCGATGATGCCCTGGGGCAGTCATAAAGGGCGTATTCCCATTTTTCCGGTCGGAGTTTTAAGCCTTTTTTTATAAGAAAGTCTCACCAACACGCTGGAATTAAAAGACTTTCATTTTTCGTTGTGGCAGTGGTGACTGCCATGTATGTTATATGAAAATGAAGTGTCCAAGCACCCTCAGCAGAGCCCCCGGGGAGGGGTAATGGGACCGACCAATTGGGCTGTCTAACAGTCCCGGGTCGGTCCCATTACCCCTCCCCGGGGGCGGCATACAGCCATTTTCTATATTCGTTGTGTCCGTCTGGACATGCTCGTTTATATGAAACTGAAGTGTCCAAGTACCCTCAGCAGAGCCCCCCCCGATGGGTAATAGGAACCGGCCAATTGAGCCGTCTACGGTTCCGGGCCGGGCCCATTGCCCGTCGGGGGGGGGGGCCGGCATAATGCCATTTTCAATATTCGTTGTGGGCTGGCCAAGTCCCGAATACGGTCTGCCCGTGGCAGTTATATGTAACGATATAATTTTTGAGCCAATTTATTATTGAATTAATAAAATCAATGACTTATAGATTGTACTGGAAAAATAGAAATGCGCCCGTCATAAAATTCGGTTGGGCTCAGACCTGTTCTTGGAGCCTGGATAAGTATAACAGGTTCCATGGATTTCCAGAGATTCTAACTTGCACTCAAAACTCAGGGGGATAAATACCCGCTCCCAAAAATTCAAATTGTTGAACCGTTTGAACTGAGGAGAGACTATTCGTCAATCGTCTGATCAAGGCCAAAGGCAGTGTGAAGAACCCGCACAGCCAGTTCTGCATATCTTTCTTCAATGACACAGGAAATTCGAATTTCTGAGGTACTGATGAGTCGGATGTTGATGTTTTCCTTGGCAAGGGCTTCAAACATGGTGGCAGCAACCCCGGAATTGCTCTTCATGCCAAGCCCGATGACAGAGACTTTGGCAATGTGATCGGCGGTGACGATCTCCTTGGCATTTACCTCTTTGCCTGCTTTTTCTGACAACTCCACGGCTTTTTTAAAATCATCCTTGGTGACGGTGAAGGTCAAATCTGTTTCTCCGTCAGACCGAGTGTTCTGGATGATCATATCCACCATGATTTCAGCCTCGGCCAGAAGCCCAAAGACCCGGGCGGAAATGCCCGGTTGATCCGGTACTTTTCTCAGGGTAATTCTGGCCTCATTTTTATCACAGGTGATGCCGGACACCACCACACTTTCCATATCTGCACTTTCATTGACCACCATGGTTCCCTCCTCCTGGCTGAATGACGACCTGACATGCACGGGTACATTGTATTTTTTGGCAAATTCCACCGAACGGATTTGCAGCACCTTGGCACCGAGTATGGCCATTTCAAGCATTTCTTCATATGATATTTTTTTTATCTTTTTGGCTTTGTTGCAGATCCTGGGGTCGGTGGTGTAGACCCCATCTACATCTGTGTAGATTTCACACACATCTGCCTTGATGGCCGAGGCAATGGCCACGGCGGATGTATCAGACCCGCCACGGCCCAGTGTGGTGATATCTCCCACGGTGTCCCGCCCCTGGAATCCAGCCACAACAACAATGTAACCATGCATCAGAAGTTCCTGGATACGACCTCCGTCAATATCCCGGATACGGGCTTTCCCTGAAGTTTTATCCGTTAAAATACCGGCTTGGAAACCCAAAAGGGACTTGGCCTTGTAACCCCGGTGGTTGAGCATCATGGCAAGTAATGCCGCTGTGGTCTGTTCACCGGTGGACAAAAGAACATCCAGTTCCCTTGCTGCCGGTGTTTCTGCAGCCTCATGGGCCAGGGCAATTAGACTGTCTGTGACCCCTGCCATGGCGGATAGCACCACCACCACCTGGTCGCCCTGGTTGTGGGTGTTAATCACCCTGTCGGCAACATTTTTAATTCTTTCAATATCGGCAACCGAAGTCCCTCCGAATTTTTGTACCTTCAATGCCATAACAACTCCTGATATGTTTTATTTCTCAACTTTCTGACGGTGTTTCAGATAATTTTATATGAAAATGAAGTGTTCAAGTACCCTCAGCAGAGCCCCCCCGATGGGTAGTAAGTACCCGAGCATATATTCCTCAAAATAAAACCTATAAATATCAAGGGTATATCTCTGAGGAATGCCGGAAAACATATGTGTGGGTACTTAATAGGAACCGGCCAATTGGGCCGTCTACGGTTCCGGGCTGGACCCATTGTCCATCGGGGGGCGGCATGATATCATTTTCAATATTCGTTGTGTCCGGCAGGACATGCCCGTTAAAACGAGAAATTTTTTAACAGATTTGTTCCATCAAGTCCAGATGCTTTGATAATTATTTTACGGTTAAAGGCCTTGTCCGTGGTGATGGTGATATCCAGATCAAACACCACAAGGTTTGAGCCCAAAATTTCCGGCCATTCCACAATCATGGCCCCCTGAGAAGAGAGGATGTCATCAAATCCCAGATATTCCAATTCATCAATGTCTCCCAGTCGGTAAAGGTCCATGTGATACAGATGGATTCGGCCAGGGTATTCATTGATAAGGGTGTAGGTGGGACTGGTGACATAATAGGTATCCGCTACCCCAAGGCCCCTTGCCAGCCCTTGAACAAAGGTAGTTTTTCCTGCACCCAGATCCCCGTGCAGGGCTATTACCATGCGTGAGGAGATGAGGGTGCCAAGCTTTTCTCCCACGGCTTGTGTCTGGGTGTGGGAGGTACAATACAGTTCAAGGGTCATGATATCTCAGATGTCCTGGCCATTGGCCTGGGTTAATTGTAAAAAAATGCCAGGCAGGGCCGTGATCAGATCTGAGGCCTTAAATCCCCATGGCCCCTTTGTTTGTGCCAGAAAATCTCCGCAGGCCCCATGGAGAAATACTCCGGCCTGGGCAGCATCCGCTGACGTCATGCCTTGGGCTGTCAAGCCCGCGATAATGCCGGTGAGGACATCCCCCATTCCCCCGGAGGCCATGCCAGGATTGCCTGTGGGGCAAAAAAAGGTGGTGCCATCGGGAAGGGCAGTGAGGGTTCCAGCTCCTTTAAGTACAAGAATCACCTTGTATGTGGTGGCAAATTGTCTGGCAACCCCCAGTCGATCTGCCTGGATTTCCCGGGGTGACAATCCGGTAAGCCGGGCCATTTCCCCAGGATGGGGGGTAAGTATGGTGGGGGCCTTTCGTTGTTTTAAAAGGGAGGGATCATGGGCAATGCAGTTAAGGCCGTCGGCATCCAGGATCAGGGGAATATTGCTCTCTTTAACCAGAGCCATCACAAGTTTTTGGGTCTCTTCATGGGTTCCTAATCCCGGTCCCAGGGCCAGGGCGGATTTGTCCTGACTCAGCTCCAAAAGGGGATCAAGGGAGGCCAGGGTGAAATATGCTTTTTCGCCATTGTCCAGGGGGGCAGTCATGGCCTCAAGGGTGGCGGTTTCCACAATATCGTTGATGGCCTGGGGAATTCCCAGGGTGACAAGGCCGGTGCCCGCAGCCACTGCGGCGTTGGCAGCCAGGATGGCGGCCCCGGATTTCCCCCGGGAACCTGCAATGATCAACACATGGCCCCAGGTACCTTTGTGGTCGTGGGTGTTCCGGGGGGGGAAAAGGGATTTAATGCATGGGGGCTCCGTGACATGTAGCCGGGGGGGCGGTTGGGTTGCAATGTAGTCGGGAATGCCGATGTCCATGACCCCAAGATGGCCGGTGAACTGTCTGCCTTCCCCCAGAAAAAGACCTGCCTTGGCAAATCCAAAGGTGGCCGTGGCCTGTGCCTTGATGCAGGTTCCCAGGGGCATGCCCGTGTCTGCATCCAGCCCCGATGGAATGTCCAGACTAAGGATGGGACAGTTTGTTGTATTAACGGCGGTGATCACCTCTTTAAAAAATCCCCTCACCGGTGTATTAAGGCCGGTACCCAGAATACCATCCACAAAAAGGTCATGCATACAGATACGGGATCTGAACGTTTCAAAGGTGTCATTGTCCGGAATAAAAAACAGGTGGTCCCCCTCTCTTCTTTTGCACAGAGTTTCCAGGAGGATGAGGTTGGACAGGGCATCTCCTTTTATTTTATCCCTGGAAGTTAGAACAAAAACGGTGACTTTTTTACCCATCTGTAAAAGATACCTTGCCATGACCAGGCCATCTCCACCGTTGTTGCCCCGCCCCACAAGTATACCGATTCTTTTTGACGACGTCCTATCCGGAAAATGGTCAAAGAGCATGTCAAGGGCTTTTCGCCCTGCATTTTCCATGAGGAGCTGACCGGGAAGGCCGAATTCTTCAATGGTTTTTCGGTCCATCTCCCGCATTTCCTGGGCCGTGACAAGATACATGGCTATATCTCCGTTTTGTTTGTTATTGGATGATTAACTCATAAAATTGAGTCATATTTTTTTTATAAGAAAGTCTCACCAACACGCTGGAATTAAAAGACTTTCATTTTTCGTTGTGGCAGTGGTGACTGCCATGTATGTTATAGGAAAATGCAGCACCGGAGTGCCGATAACAGATTCGTCGGGGGCGGCATGATGTCATTTCTATTTTTTATTATACCAAGAATTATCCAGCATAATATCACCGGGGAGTCAGGAAAGGCAATCTTTGGGAGTCGTTCATCGGCAGATACCACATTTTTCACAGTCAATCATGGGGCAGTCCGGGGTGATTTTTTCCCTTTTTGCCCGTTGCAGTTCCCTGACCAGAAAGTTTTTTTTAATACCGCTGTCCAGGATATCCCAGGGAAGGGGAGCCTCTGTATCTATTTCTTTGTAAAGATAGGTTGCCAGGTCTTTTTTTGATACGGCCTTGGACCAACCTTCATTTGCGGCAACTTCAATCAATGTAGCCACCCGCTGATCCCCCCGGGCCAACACTCCGTTAATTCTTGCCATGCGATGGGATTCACAGTTGATTTTCATGTTGGGAATTTTTTTCAGTGAATTTTTCAGATGATTCGTTCGTTTTTTCAACACGGTTGCCGGTGCCATGGGAAGCCACTGGAAAGGGGTGGCAGGTTTAGGAACAAAGGGATTGACACTCAAGGTGATGGTACCGATTTTTTTATTTTTTTTACTTTCCTCAAGAAAAACGTCTCTGATTTCCAGGGTGAGGGATATGATTCCCTCAACATCCGCATCGGTCTCAAAGGGAAGTCCCAGCATGAAATAGAGCTTCAGGTTAATGATTCCCCCATGTACAAGGGTTTTTACTGCAGAAAGGATGTCTGAGCGGGTCACTTTTTTGTTGATAATGTTTCGCATGCGCTGGGTACCCGCTTCCGGTGCAATGGTGGCGGTTTTAACACCAGAGGCGGCAAGGGTGTCAACCAACTCATGGGTGAGGGCATCCAGTCTGAGGGAACTAAATGAAATATTCAACGATTTTTCAATGCCCCAGGTGCAGATATCATTGATCTGGGGATGGTCGGAAACCGCAGCGCTCACAAGTCCGATGCGGTCGGTCAGTTCACTTGCCTGGTCCATGGCCCGGGTGATCACCTCTTTGGGATAAATCCTGGGAGGTCTGTAAATAAACCCTGCACTGCAAAATCGACAGCCGTGGTGGCACCCCCTGCCGGTTTCAATGAGGCAGGTATTTTTAAAGGCAGTGTCCGAAGAGATGATGCCGGTGACAGTCTGGTGGGCTTCCAGATGGGCAATGTGTTGCACCTGGATGGTGTTTGGGGCCTTTGGGTGCTTTTTTTCATGGCCTGTAAAAATATGCCTTTCATCGTAGATCGGTGCATACAGGGAGGGGATGTAAAGACCGGGAATTTTTAATGCCAGTTCCTGGGTCAGGTGTTGTTTTAAAGGGAAGTCCTGGATCAGGTTTGAAAACCGATGAAGTGTATTTTCAATTTCTCCCAATAAGAAACAGTCCATGAAGGGTGCCAGGGGTTCCGGGTTGAGAAAGCAGGCCACCCCGCCTGCCATCACAAGGGGGTGGTTTTTGTTACGCTGATTCTGCCAGGGGGGAATCCCCGCCGTTTGCAAAAGGGTGACAAGGTTGGCATAATCGTTCTCAAAGGAGATGGAAAAGGCAATGATGTCAAATTTCCCCAGTTCCCGGCCTGTCTCACAGCTTCGGGCCGGTGCCGGACGGCTGGATTTTGCTGGCATGAATACCCGCTCACATACCATGCCGTCAAGTGCATTGAACAGTTGAAACACCTTTTGAAACCCCAGACTTGACATTCCGGCCTGGTAGGTGTTCGGATATACAAGGGCGGTTTTAATACCCCCCTTTGCTCCCTTGAATATTTGTCCTTTTTCAATGGGGCTGCGGGAGAGAACCCTTTTTTTACGACGAATAGCCATCAATCCCGTGTTCTGCGCAGGAAGGTGGGAATATCCAGGTTATCCTTGTCAATTTTAATATCCGGATAGTCATTTGATATGTTTGCGTTTTTATGGTGATTTCTGCCATCCTCATTGGATACTTTCTGCTGGGTTACAATCACAGTACCCACATCATCCCGCCACTCTTTTTTTTCATCATCATGGGTGAGGGAGCGCACCGATCCCCGGACAATGGCGGTGGAAGTGTTGGTGGACTTGGGAGTCTGATCCGTTGCACTGCGCAGGTAATTTATTTTTTCAACAGGAGGGGGATTCTCCTGGCCGATGCCGGTGGCAATGACAGTGATTCTCAGCTCATCTCCCAGGCTCTCATCAATGGTTTGGCCCCAGATGATCTCGTCTTCGCCCCCCACCTCATCGTAGATACGTTCCGTTGCAATGGTCATCTCTTCCATGGTGATATCACTGCTGGAGGTGATGTTTAACAGAACCCCCCTGGCACCGGATATGGAGACATCCTCCAAAAGGGGATGGGAAATGGCGCGTTCCGCCGCCTCCATGGCTCGGTTTTCTCCAGAAGCGATGCCAATGCCCATCAATGCCATTCCCGACTGGGACATGGTGGTTTCCACATCGGTAAAGTCAAGATTAACAAGTCCCGGCACCATGATGAGATCACTGATCCCCTTCACCGAATGGTTAAGGACTTCATCCGCTTTGATCAACATGTCCACCATGCGCTCTCCCTTGGCGGCAAGTGATCGGAGCCGATCATTGGGGATGGTGATGAGGGTGTCGGTAATTAGCCTTAATTCTTCAATGCCAGCCTCGGCTTTTTTTAATCTGGCTTTGCCTTCAAATCCAAATGGCTTTGACACCACGGCCACGGTCAATATACCAAGGTCTTTGCAGATTTCCGCCACCACGGGAGCTGCCCCCGTGCCGGTGCCGCCCCCCATTCCGGCGGTGATGAAGACCATATCACTGCCCTCGAGGACTGCTCTGATCTCATCCACACTTTCCAGAGCTGCATTTTTTCCTTTCTGGGGGTTGGAACCGGCTCCCCGTCCTTTGGTCAATTCCACTCCCAGTTGGATTTTATAATCTGCCTTGGAGATGTTCAATGCCTGTACATCTGTGTTGGCAACAATAAACTGTACCCCTGAAAGGTTGGATTCAATCATGTTATTGATTGCATTTCCACCGGCCCCGCCGATTCCTATGACCTTAATGTTTGTATCATCTTTTTTGTCTACATAAGAAAAACTCATATGCCCCCCTGTTCGCTCTATTCTTTGTGTATAACACCTGAATCCAGATAGGATCTCGGTGTAAACAATTGATATTTTAGACTGTTAAAGCAATTTTTGACAATATTTGTTCTAAATATTGTCCTAATTTTGTTCAATAAGTTAACACCCTTTTTTTTAATATTAAAGAGTGAGGCTCATAACACACATATTCAAAAACAAACAATACATATGCAAGAACCTGACCGGACATTACTGAATTATTGTGGTTTGTTTTAATGTTGGCCATCCCGGTCGGGTGATGCTGACGGTGTCAGGGTATTATCGACCCAAGTCCATGGGAAGTTCCCCCACAATTATACCACAATACCGCACGTCTGATCCCACCCGTGAATCGCCCCATACAAGAAACAAGCCCCATGCAGTTTAAAGAATATCCCTGAACCATTGCATTATCCTTGCCATGAATTTTGATAGACCTGTTTTTTTAAGTTTCCCCTTCTCGCTGTTGTGGGTGCTTTGACTGCCGTAAATGACCAGCCCCACCCCTGTGGCAAAGATGGGGCTGTTTACTACCTCTTTGAGTCCACCTATGTTTGAAGGGGTTCCCACGCGCACTGGTACATTGAATATCGATTCAATTATCTCTTCAATGCCGTTGAGAAGGGCCGTTCCGCCGGTGAGTACAATGCCCGACGGAAAGGCATTCTCAAGGCCGTTGCTGTGGATTTCATTTTTGAGAATTGTGGCCATTTCATCTATGCGGGGTTCGATGATATCCACCAGAATATCCCTGGAAAGTTTTTTGGGTTCCCGTCCCCCCATGCCCGAGACATCAATGTTTTCCCCTTTTTTTATTTTTTCCCGCAAACAGGTTCCATGGTTCAGTTTTATGTGATCTGCCTCATTGGAAGGCGTTCGTAGACCGATGGAGATATCATTGGTAACGGTCTGTCCTCCCAGGGGCAGTTCAAAGGTGTATTTGATATTATTTCCCTTGAATATGGCAAGGTTGGTGGTGCCTCCCCCTATGTCCACCAAGGTGCATCCCAGCTCTTTTTCTTCCGGGGAGAGCACCGCTTCCCCAGATGCCATGGATTCCAGCACAATATCACTGACTTCAAGGCCAGCCTTGTTACAGCATTTTACAATATTTCCCATCGACGAGACAGCTCCGGTGACAATGTGAATTTTTGCCTCCAGGCGGACTCCGGTCATGCCCCGGGGGTTTTGAATGGCCTCTTGCTCATCCACAATAAATTCCTGGGGAATGATGTGGATGGTTTTCCTGCCCGGTTTTGCGGCAATGGCACTGGCCGCCTCAATCACCCGGGCTTCATCACCCGGAGTGATCTCTTCGCCTTTTATGGCGGTGATGCCATGGCTGTTAAATCCTTTGATGTGTCCCCCGGCAATCCCCACATACACCGAGCTGATTTCACATTCGGCC
>Ga0307929_1001385_pt1 | contig 18502 bp, 8 predicted proteins | sample AceLakmetage1330_FD_203160 | JGI IMG/M metagenome (GOLD analysis project Ga0307929, IMG submission 203160) | Saline water microbial communities from Ace Lake, Antarctica - #1330 | ecosystem: Environmental > Aquatic > Non-marine Saline and Alkaline > Saline | place: Antarctica: Ace Lake...
ATTAATCAACATGTTTTAATTCCTTATAGTAGTGCTTTTAATGTTCAACATTTAACTATTTCAACTTGGATAAAAGTAGTAGGTGACGGTGGTGGAAATGGGCAGATTTTTTTAAGAAGTAATGATGATAATAAAAGATCTTATGGTTTTGTTTATCAACCAGCATACAAAAGACTTTATCTGAGTTTGAACGATGATGGTACATCTAGTGGTTGGCATCAAATAATTACTAGTTCAAATGTTATTGAGGATGATACTTGGCATCATGTTGTGGGTACTTTTAATGGAACACAAATGCGAATTTATATTGATGGGGAATTGAGTAAATCCGGAGATGAAACATTTTCAATATTTACTGGTTCAACTCATGGGATTTCAATAGGTAATTACCCTATTCCGACTGAATCTAATGCTTTTAATGGAACAATTGATGAAGTTGGATTTTGGAATAGAGCTTTAAGTGAAAATGAAATTGAAGAATTATATGAAAAAGGAATTGCTGCTGATGTTTCTAAATCAAATAATGATGGAAGTTTAATTGGACCATTACAAACAACTGGTCAATATGATAAAGGATTAGAATTTGATGGTGTTGATGATTATGTAGATTTAGGAAATGAAAGTTTATTTGAAATGGGAACTAATGATTTTAGTATCTGTACTTGGGCAAAAACTAATCCTACTTCAAATCCAAGAGCAATAATTAGTAAAAGAAATCAAAATGTTGCCCCATTTGCAGGATATACTTTAGCTGTTCACAATGATGGAAGAGTTTATTTGAGTTTATTTGATGGAAGTCAATCATATCCGGATAATATTGGTAATGCTTATGGTACTGAATTGGTTAATGATCAGGTTTGGCATTATATCTGTGCTGTTGCTAATAGAGATGCAAATACTGACATTTATGTTGATGGACAAATAGACACTCAAACAGATCTGTCAAGTTATAATGGAAATTTAAATTCTGATGTACCTTTAGTAGTTGGTTATAGGCATACAGGTGGGTATTTTAATGGTTCAATTGATGAATTAAGAATGTGGAATAGAACTTTAAGTTCAAATGAAGTATATCAACAATACGCTTCAAATTTACAAAAGTACAACGAATCACAATGGTATTTGGAAGTTAATCAAAGTAAAAATTCAACTGATGATTTAGATCTTGGAAATTATACTTATCAAACATTTGCTATTGATTCAAGTAGTAATTTTAATGAAACTGAATTAAGAACTTTATCTGTAATTGAAATCATAGATGCTTCAGCTCCTTTAATAGAATTCATTAATCCAACTTATGAAAACAATACTGAATTAACTTATGGGGTTAATAATTCTGCAATAGTTAATGTTTCTATTGTTGAATCTGATTTAAGTGAAGTAGTTTACAATTGGAATGGTACTAATTATACTATGTATGATGAAGATTTAATTTTAATGTTGAATTTAGATGATGTTGGTGATGAATTGAGTTCTGATGAAACTAGTTTATGGAATGGACTTATTGGACTGTGGCATTTAGATGAAACTAGTGGAAATGCAATTGATGACGCTGGAAGTTATGATGGTACTTTGACAGGAATTACTAGGCCAACTACAGGATTATTTGATAATAGTTATGATTTTGATGGTGATGATTATGTGACAATTCCACTGTCATTAGGAAGTAATCCATTTTCTATTTCATTATGGTCTAAATCTCCAACTTCAACTATTGTTCATGGGTCACGATGTTTAGGTGGTTGTATTCCTAGATTATATTTGAGAGGAACTTATATGGCATATGGTAGTGGTGATTATGCTGATGCAAAATTAAGTATTAGTACGGGAATATCAAATTATGATATTTGGAATCATTGGGTGTATCAATTTAATGGTACACATATTAAGATATATGTAAATGGTGAACTAAAAGGTTCAAAAGAAGAAACTGCAGAGTCTTTATCTTCACCAATTTATTTAGGAACTTCAAATGCTGATAATTTTACTGGTTCTATGGATGAAGTTGCTATATGGAATAGAGCGGTAACTGATGATGAAGTTAGAGAAATTTATACAAAAGGAATTACTTTGGTTGATTCTTCAAATTATGCTACTGCTATTACTGGTGATGGTTTAATGATGGTTAGTGGTAAATATCAACAAGCAATGGAATTTGATGGTGTTGATGATTCTGTTGAGTTAACTGATTTTGTTGACGTTGCTAAAACAATGGATATTGGAACAATTAGTGCTTGGGTAAAAAGTACAGATAATTTTGAAACGATATTTAGTCTAGGACAAAGTGATGTAAAAGATGTATTTTTCTCTATACTATATGATGTTAGTCAAAATAGAGTTATTGTAACAAATCGTAATGCAGGAGCATCACAATGGTCCTGGAATTCTACAAATATTGTATCTGATGAATGGGTTTATGTTTCAATTGTTCATGATGGTTCGGATGCATTTTGCTATATTAATGGCGAATTAGCAAATGAAGTTTCTTTTACAGGAACAAGAAGTGAATTTATGAGCAAAATTTCTAATGCTGATAATTCATATTTAGGTGTAACTGAAAGTCCAGCAAATTCACCTTTTGATCCTTCGTGGTGGTTTGGTGGTTCAATTGATGAATTTAGAATTTGGAACAGAAGTTTATCAGCAAATGAAATTAATCAACAATATATGAGTAACTTACAAAAGTTTAATTCAACTCAGTGGTATTTAGAAGTTAATCAAAGTAAAAATTCAACAGATGGTTTAGATGTGGGAAGTTATACTTATCAAGCATTTGCTTTAGATTCAGATAGTAATTTAGATGCAACTGAAACAAGATTATTAACAGTAAATGAAATTGTGAATTTTCCTCTTTTAATTGAATTTGTTAATCCAACACCAGAAGATGGATTTAATACAACAAAGACTTCATTTGTTGTTAATGTGTCTATAAATGAAGAGGTTTCTTCATGTACTTTATATTCGAAAGACAATAATGGTGATGGAAGTGATCAATCATTAACCATTAGTTTAATAAATACTATTGTAAATAATTATACTTCATTAAATGGAAATGAAAATAGTGGCGATAATGTTATTACAGTTGCAGACACATCTGCATTTAGTATAGGTGATGAAATATTAATTATTCAAATGCAAAACTTTTCAAATGGTGTAGCAGGAACTTCTGAATATGCAACCCTACGAGGGATTAGTGGAACAGATATAACTCTTACTTCTGGTCTTGATAATAATTATTATTCTGGAATTTTTGATTCAACAACTTCAACAGCAACTCAAATAATTAGAGTGCCTCAATATACTGACCTAACAATTTTAGGAAGTGGATCAATAACTGCTCCAGCATGGAATGGAAACATTGGTGGAATTGTTGTATTTAAAGCAACAGGAATAGTTAATATATCTGGAAACATAAATGTGGATGGTAAAGGATACAGAGGAGGACTTAATTATGGTGCAAATAGTGGATATTATAGTCAAGCAGGAGAATCTATTACAGGAATAGGTAACTCCATGAATAATTCTGCTAATGATTATGCAGGTGGTGGAGGATTATATATTGGTGGTACTGGTTATGGCGGAGGAGCTGGTGGTAGTCATCTAGAAATTGGTACTAATGGAGTAGATGTTGGATCTGCAGTTGGTGGTATTGCTGGAAATTTATTTAATAACTCTAATTATAATAAAGTAATAATGGGGTCAGGTGGTGGACATGGTGGAAGTTTCCCAAATTATGGGGAAAATTCAAATGGTGGAAATGGTGGGGGAATAGTGTTAATTTTTGCTAATAATATTTCTGTTTCTGGATCAATAGAATCTGATGGAAGTAATGGAATTGCTGACTATAGAGGAGCGGGGGGGGGAGGAGCTGGCGGTAGTATATTTTTAAGTGCAAATATTATAGATATAGGAACAAATTTAGTAAAAGTAACAAAAGGTTTAGGTGCTACAGGTCCACTTTATTCGGCCGATGGAGGAGCTGGAAGTGATGGAAGAATTAAGTTAGCTAGTTCTTCAATAACTGGTTCAACAATAACTACTAATTACTCAAAAAGTTATGATGAATTTACATACAATATGTCTTTATCTGGAGAAAATTATGCTAGTGCTTCTGTTAACAATCTTATTCCTTATACATATTCGTATTATGTTAAATGTTCAAGTGCAATAACAATTGGAATTTCAGATACTATAAATATCATTATTGAAGCATCTAATCAAGCACTAACTATTGCTCCTTTGATAGAATTTATTAATCCAACTTATGAAAATAATACCAATTTAACTTATGGAATTAATAATTCTGCTTTGATTAATGTTTCGATAGTTGAATCTGATTTAAGTGAAGTAGTTTACAATTGGGATGGTGATAATTATTCTATGTATGATGATAGCATGGTTTTAATGTTAACTATGGATTCTTATTCAGGATTAAATGATACTTCTTTAAACGGTAATAATCCAACATGTACTAATTGTCCAACTTATACTTCTTCGGGAAAATATAATGGAGCATATGATTTTGATGGTTCAAATGATAGATTAGAAATGGGAAATCTTTTGAATAATGCAATTACACAAGACCCTGCTAATTTAACAATTGCATTTTGGATGAAACCAGACGGCGCTTCTTCAAACGATTTCCAAGTATTGATTGCAAATCATAATTATAGTTTAACTCCTGATTCTGGATTTTATATTGGATATACGAGAAGTTCTGGATTATTAGGTGGGCAATTTTCACTTAATGATGATTGGGCAAGTTCAACTAATCCAAATTCCGGTGTAGGAGCAGTAACTAATGATATTTGGAATCACGTTATTTATACTGTTGAAGCTAATGAAATTAATTTATATGTTAATGGTGTTTTAAAAGATACCCAAACTGGTTTAAGAAATCATTTAGGATCAGGACCAAGAAATACTTTAATTGCAGAAAATGTTGATGCTGGAAGTAATTATGAAGGTCTTTTTGATGAGTTTAAAGTTTGGAACAGGTCTTTATCATCTGATGAAGTTTACCAACAATATGCATCAAACTTACAAAAGTACAACGAATCTCAATGGTATTTAGAAGTTAATCAAAGTAAAAACTCAACAGATGGTTTAGATGTTGGAAGTTATACTTATCAAGCATTTGCTTTAAATTCAGAAAATAATTGGAATGAAACTGAAGAAAGATCATTAACTATTAATGAATTTAAATCACAACTTGGTTTAGAGTTAATTTCTCCAACAACTGATATTAATGCAATTCAAAATGAATGGTTTAATGTTACTGTTAATGTATCTTGTTTAGTTGCAGATTGTGGAGATATTAATGTGAGTTTAGACCCTGTTATCTATGGTGATAATGTAGCTGCATCAAGTAATGGTGGTAGCGCAATTGCTTCATATTCCCAGTCTGGTTTTGATGTATCGTATAGTATAGATAGTATATCAACCGGTATGAATAATGGGTGGGCATACCTTAGTGTTATTCCATCTAGTGCAGTATATACTTTTTCTTCATCAACTAATATTGGTAAAATAACATTAATTAGTGGTATTGATCGATCAGATCATAATCCTAATGATTTTTATTTATATTATACTACTGATTCAAGTCCATCAATAGGTGGAAATTGGAATGATTTAGGTGGATTAGCATTTGTGAACTCAGTTTCAGGTGGTTCAATTTCAGGAAATCATATTACGGCTAGTGGGCAAGATAATATTACATTTAGTTTTAATAATGTTGGAGCAACTGGAGTAAAAATAATAATTCAAGGAAGTAACGCAGGTAATGAAAATTCTGTGCTTACAGAATTCCAAGTTTATGAATCTCCTATAATCAGTAATTTAGTATCAACTGATAGTTCTTCAGTTCCTTTCTGGACAAACAAATCATCTAATCCATTTACAATTAATTTAAATGCATCTCAGTCATCAGAAGTTGTTTTTTGGGTTAATGCAAGTGGAGACATTAATGATTCAAAAGAATTTTTTGTTTATGTAAATAAAACAAATGATTTAACCATTAATAATGAAACTGAACATTGGAACGTTACAATTGTTGAAAAAGTAGTAGAAGAAGTTTTGATAGTTCCTTTAATTGAATTTATTAATCCAACTTATGAAAATAATACAAATTTAACTTATGGAATTAATAATTCTGCTTTGGTTAATGTTTCTATTAGTACATCAAATTTAAGTGAAGTAGTTTACAATTGGAACGGAACTAATTATACTATGTATAATGACGATTTAGTATTAATGTTAAATCTTGATAATGTTGGTGATGAATTAAGTTCTGATGAAACTAGCTTATGGAATGGTTTAGTTTCCTTGTGGCATTTGAATGAAGAAAGTGGAAATGCTATTGATTCTGTTGGTAGTCTTGATGGAACAATTAGTAGTACAACACAAGGTTCTATTGGTACATTTAACACTAGTTATTATTTTGACGGTGTTGATGATTATGTTGATTTTGGAACAGATACTTTTTTCACAAATTTAAATAAAGATAATCAAAATGCAACATTTTCTTTTTGGGCTAAGAATGTTGGAGGAAGTAATCTGTTTATACTTAGTAATCACGATGTTGGTTTTAAGAATGGATTTAGTGTTTATGTTACTGCGTCTGCGGTAGTATTTAGGGTTGGTTATGAAGGAAGTTCTTCAGCATTTTCATCCTCTGCAGGCGGTTTAGATACTTCTAATTGGCACCATTATGTTGTTGATTATGGAGTAAGCTCAGGTAATTGGCAAGTATCATTTTATCAAGATGGTAATTATCTTGAAACTGATAGTGGATCTGGAACATTTTCAACATCAGGTTCATTATATGATACGATGATGGGTATTTCTCATCCAGATATTACTTATGCTGATTACAAGTCAGAAGGATATATTGATGAAGTGGCAGTATGGGACAAATCAATATCTTCTTTAGAAGTTTTAGAACTTTACGAAAAAGGAATTGTAGACGATGTTTCAAAATCCAATAGTGATAGTAATTTAATTGGTCCATTACAAACAACGGGAAAATATAAAAATAGTTTAGAGTTTGATGGAGTTAATGATTATATTGATACTCAAGATAATTTGTCTTCAATAATAGATGGTCCTTTCTCATTTTCAACATGGATAAAACTTAATGATGGACAACCTAATGATCAAAATACAATGATTGGTTATTATGATACAGTTCCAGAAGGTTATGGTGGATTTATGTTTAGAGTTATATCTGGGGGGATTCTTAGTGCTTATTATTTAGTTGATCAAGATCAGAAATATGTTCAAGCTCAAACTAATTATAGTGTTTTTAATGATGGTGTTACTCAGTGGAATCATGTAATGACTACTGTTGATAATACTCAAATTAGAATTTATTTAAATGGAGTTGAACAAACGTTGAATTCTAGTAAAAATGGAAGTATGGCTGGAGTTGATATGAGTTCAATTTATTCAGCAAGAGACATCCCAATTGGTGCAAGAAATAATGAAGGTGTTATTGAAAAATTCTTTAATGGTTCTATGGATGAAGTAAGGATGTGGAACAGAAGTTTATCATCTGATGAAGTTTATCAACAGTACGCTTCAAACTTACAAAAGTATAATTCAACTCAATGGTATTTAGAAGTTAATCAAAGTAAAAATTCAATTGATGGTTTAGATGTTGGAATTTATACTTACCAAGCATTTGCTTCTGATTCAAGTGATAATTGGAATGAAACTGAAACAAGAACTATAACAATAGACCAAGCAAACCTTGAAGCTAATTTTACAGTCTCAACACCAGTCTTATATACTTTAGAGAATATTACTATAAATGTAACATACACTGGTTCAGGAACAAATTGTAATGCTACAATAAATGTTCCTGGTCTAAATATAATAGGTGATACAATCAATGCATTAGGAAATATAACTAATGGAGATTCAACTTCTTTTATAATTAATTTAACAGACCCAACTAATGAATATAATAAAACTTATTCTATAGAAATAAATACTACATGTAATAATTTAAATATAAGAAACACAAATAATGTTAAAGTAATTCATTCATGGGAAGTTATTAATTCATTTATAGACCATACTGGCACTATTCTAGGATCTTATGCATATGATGTTGGTGATTTCGTAAGATTCACAATTCAAGTAAAAAGAGATAATCAGCTTTACAATCTAACAGACATACCAACTTTTAACTACACACTAACAGACAGCTCAATAACTTATCTAGCAAATAGAATATTTAATGATTTAAGATTAGTTGAAGAAGGAATTTATTATGGTAAAATTTATTACACTCAAGCAATGAGAACTCAAGCATGTAATGAAGACCCTACAGGTTGTACTATTAGAAGTGATGTGAAAATTTATACTCCATGGGAAGAATTATTAGATTCTGATGTACAAGCAGATTATAACTCTGGAGATAATATTACAATGATACTAAGTTCTGTAAATGATATAGAATCTCATAAAGTAAGTGAGAATACAGTAATTAATCTTACTTTTAATAATAGTAATGCGAAAATTAACTGGTCAACAACAGAACTAGATTTCTCAGCAGAAAATCCATTTAATATTGATACGGCAATTATACTTGATGAAGGTTTTGTATTTGTAAATAGCTCGGGATATCCACAACTTAATCATACTCCATATACATATGAAGATTTTGTAGCTTATGTAGAATTATACGGTGTTGATTGTAATGAAGGAAGAGTGTATTATAGTGACAATAAAAGTACAAAACAAGATATTATATTACAACATATAGAATGTCCAACAAATATCTGTCGTGATTATGTTTGTTTAGAAAATACTGCTAGTTTTAATGTGCCTCATTTCACTGGATTTGCGTATGGTACTAATAGTAATTTAACAATAGAAGATTCTAATGAAGGTAATAATTATTCCTGTCTCGATAGTATTACTTTTTATGCCTATTACAATCTTATAAATGGTTCTTCAATAGCTGATGCAACATGTAATCTAAGTAATTGGGAAGGTAGTGAGAATATTAGTATGAGTTATAATGTAACTAATGAAAGATATGAATATACTACTACTATTCCAAGTTCAATAGGAGAAACAATTCAAAATTGGAGCATAAATTGTTTACATTCAACATATGATGGTCTTTTAGCAACAGATAATATTACTGTAATTAGTTGTAGTACTGACTCATCAATACCATCACTTAATTTCACTTTACCAACTCCTAATGATAATTCAAACACTTATGAAAGTAATATTACTATCAACACTTCAATAATATCATTAGATTCAACATCTAAAATTTATATTGAATATAATAATCAAAACACAACTTTTAGAATTCAAAATAGTACTATCACTGGAACTAATTATGATGACAGTAATTTACTATTAGCACTTGACTTTGATGCTGGAGTTGATAATTTAACTGACTTATCATCTAATAATTTTACTACTACAAACTCTGGAGCAATATGGGATTTAAATGGTGCAATTGGTGGAGCTTATGATTTTGGAACAGGTAATAATAAAATTTCATTAGGTGAACAAATTGGAGATTTTGAAGGTAACTTAACCATGGCTGCTTGGGTATATATTCAAACTGGTACTGTTGGTCCAATAATGGGTCGGTGGGATTATCAATATAGTGGACAAGCTCACGGTTATTATGTTAGAGTTGAATCAGATCATAAAATAAGTGCTGGTTTAGATGTTAGTACAAGTGGTCCAATGCAAACTTTCATTCAGTCTCCCTCTGCTTTATCAAATGGTTGGCATCATATTATTGCAACTGTAGAAAAAGGAACAATACCTGATAATTGGGTAATGTATATTGATGGAGAGAAAGTTTCTTTGGTAACTGATTCTTCCTATGATAGTCCTCAATCTGGAGTTATAACTTGGTCTGATGATGACTTTAATGTTGGAACAACTGGTGATGGATACAATCTAGGAAATTATGTTTACTTTAATAGTAAAGTAGATGAAGTTAGAGTTTGGGATAAAAGATTAAATGTTGGTGAAGTTCAAGAACTTTATAATGCTTCAGCTTATTGGTATAACAGTAATGATTTACACATTGAAGTTCAAAGATTTGGTGATGCTGGAAGTTCATATGATTATATTGTTTATGCTGACAATTCATATGGCATTAATAATACTGAGAAAAGAACTATTAATTTCTTAGCAGAAAATTCAATTATTGATTGTACAACACTTGATGAAGCTGGAGATTATAATGTTGTTAATGCAGTTAGTGCAACTGGTGGTAATTGTATGGCTATTACTTCAAATGATGTAACTATTGATTGTCAAGGCAATACACTTACTGGAAATGGCGATGGTAATGGTATTTTTGCAAACGGAATTACTAATTTAACTGTAACAAATTGTATCATTACTAACTTTGGAGATGCTGGAATTGAATCCGGAATTTTAATCTTAAATTCAAACAATAGTGTGCTAAATACTAATGAATTATATTCAAATCAAAATGGTATAACTTTAACTTCAAACAGTAATAATAACATAGTAAGTGATTCCATTTTCATTAATAGTACTCAATATGATGTGTACTTAAATGGTGTAAGTAACAATGTTGTTTTCAATAATTACTTCTATAATAGTAGTTTATATGACTCCGGATCTAATGTTTGGAATGTATCAAAAGATTGCTCGGGAACTAATATTATTGGTGGCGATTGTATTGGTGGAAACTTCTATTCTGATTATGCTGGTGTAGATTCTGATGATGATGGAATTGGTAATACAATAACTCCTTATCAAATTACTACTAGTGGAAATGATTATTTACCTTTAACAAATGCAACACAAAGTCAAGGTTTAACATCACCAATTTATGATGAATTTAAAGATTATTATGAAACTACTAATTTTACTAGTTTATCAAATTATGATGGAGTTGTAAATCCAGTACTTAAAAACCAACATGCAAGAATTAAATTTTTAACTACAATGGATGTTGAAGGATTTAATTTTGATAGACATTTAGAATTCGGTAATGGTTTTGTTTCTGTAAATTCTTCCGATCAAAGATTAAATTCCTCTGCAGGAATTAGTTTGGAAGTTGATGATTGTAGTAAAGACAACATAATTTATTATTCTGAAAATAATTATGCTAGTCGAGAAGAAATAATCAGTGGTGGTCAAGTATGTAATGAAACAACAACTCCTATAACTTGTTCAAATATTGTTTGTGCGGATAATCAATTAAACTTTACTGTTCCTCATTTTACGGGATATGCTGTAGGATTAAATTCAGAACTTACTATTTATGACATGGATGAAGGTTTAACATATACTTGTGGACAACAAATAACCTTCTATGCTAATTATACTGACTTAAATGATGACCATATTAGTGGTGCAAATTGTTTAATTACGTTTGATTGGGAAGTAGGAAGTTATTTAATGAGTGATAATGGAAATAATTATAATTATTCAAAATCAATTCCTTTATCAACTGATTCATATGACTGGTATGTAAATTGTTCAAAAGTTGCATATGATGATTTAAACACTTCAGATTCTGCTGATTGTTATAGTGGTGCTGGAAACCCAGTTATTCCAGAATTTAATTTTGTAGGAATGATAATAATTTTATTAATTGTATCAACTGTATTTTTGGTACTTAAGAAAAAGAAACAGAAAAGTTAAAATGTTTTTTTATAATTTTCAATCATTTTTTTAATTGTATAATCTTTTTTTACAATATTAAGACTTATTTTACCCATCTCTTTTGCAAGTTTTTTATTTGAAAGTAATTTTTTTATTAATATTTTTAAAATTTCTGAATCTCTTTTTTTAAATAAAAATCCATTTTCTTGAACTAATATTTTATTTCCACCTACATTGGTGGCAATTATTGGTTTTCCTAAAGACATGGCTTCAAGAAGTGTAATTGAAATTCCTTCATTTAATGAACTACAAACAACCACGTCAGAAATGTTAATTAAATCAAGAACGTCAGCTCTCCATCCAAGAAATAAGGTATTGTTAGAATATTTTTCAAGTTTTTTTCTTAATGGTCCATCGCCAATAATCAATAATTTAGTATTAATATCTTTAATTTTTTCAAATGCTTTTAAGATTGTTATATGATCTTTGACAGGTCTTAATCCGCCAATTATTGAAACTATTTTTTCATTTTTTAATCCAAGAGTTTTTTTCAATTCTTTTTTATTATTGTTAGGTTTAATTATATCAACACCATTAGTGATTATTTTTATTTTCTTAGGATTTACGTGCCATTTTCGAATAATATTTTTTTTAACAAATGGGCTAACTGCAATAAACTGATTAATAAATCTTGAAAAAAACTTATTTTCAATTCTAATTCTTAGTGATTCTTTTTCTGCAAAACTGTTATGGTCTACATGAACTCTTCTTATTTTTAAAAACAAACTTGCAAGAATTGAATATTGCATTGGAGCAGTATTTTCAGAAATGATTGTTTTGATTTCTAATTTTTTAATTATTTTTCTTAATTTTTTGATTTTAGTAGTTTTATCACCTTTTAATAAAATAACTTTGTGTCCTTTTTTTATTAATTTATTACCAAAATGTCCTATCTTGTTTAAACAAACTAAGTATATTTTTTCGGGATAATTTGTAATTAAGTCATAAACTTGTTTTTCTAATCCTCCAAAATCCATTGAATTTACAACCATTAATTTCATAAATTTAATACCTCATCAATTCTTTTAAATTTGAAATCTTTTAGTAATCTTTTAAATTTCTTGGTTGTAGAGTTAATTCCTTGATAATGTCTCCATGTTTTAATTAAACTTAATTTTCTTCTAGGTTGTTTAGGGTCAAATTCCCAAGGATGAATGTAGAAAACTGCTTGTTTATTACTTTGAAGAATCTTTTTTGTTAAAAAATAAGGATAAAGTCTAAAATATCCTCCTCCAACTGGTAAACCACATTTAGTAGTAATTGGAAATTCAATTATATCTTTGTAAATAAATGGTTTTTTGCTGCATTTTATTCCATAATCTGGGTGTTTTACTGGAACCATTGAAGAATCGTACTTAAAACCGTTTTTTTTTAATATGTCTAATGCCCATAATGTTTTTTCAGTTATTGAAAATGTGGAAGCTCTATATCCAATTGGTTTAACTCCGCATGCTTTTTTAATTGCTTTTATTGCCTTTTTAACGTCAATTTCAAACTCTTTTTTGCTCATTGAAGTTATGGGTTTATGAGAATAGCCGTGACATGCAATCTCATGACCTTGTTGATGTATTTTTTTAACTAATTTTGGGAATTTTTTTGCATTCCACCCTAAAATGAAAAAAGTGGCTTTAGTATTGTGTTGTTTTAACATATTAAGAAGTAAATTTGTATTTCTTTCAATTCTGGGTTTAATTTGTTCCCATTTGTTAATATCAATTGAAAAGTTATTGACCTGAAAGTAATCTTCCCAGTCGATACTTAAAGCTTTATTCATTATTTAACTAATGTGTGGCTTTTTAAAAAGATTTGTAATTAATTAGGTAATAATCAAAAAATTAATAAATCCTTTTCTAATTAGTTAATTAAATGAAATATTTAGTATTATTCTTGATTGTATTGATGGTTTTTCCTGTTGTTTTTGCTAAACAAGATGATACAATTGAACAAGAAATTACAAAACTTTGGAGAGATGCACAAGAAGTTAATTTTATTGTTGAAGATGAACAATGTTCTGCTGAAATAGTTTTTACTTATCCAGGATGTAGTCAACAAGAAACTGATTGTTCGAATTTTCCTTGTAAGAAAAATAAAGTTAATGTATGTCATAAACCTGGAACTTCTGTAGAAAAAACATTATGTATTTCTAAAAATGCTGTGCTTGCTCATTTAGGTCATGGTGATAATTGTGGTTTTTGTGGTCAATCTAATTATCAATGTAATGATTCTTCTATTTGTACAAATGAAATATGTAAATATTATGACAATGTTCAATCAGTACTTAATCAACTTACTGGAGTTCATTATACTAAATTTTTCATGAATTTTGGAATTAAAGAAGTAAATGATCCCTTTATTACTATTCGTGAAAATGATTTTGACATTGATAGTTTTCCAACTGTTGCGGGAATGTTGAATAAGGATGAAAGTTTTATTGAACCTTACGTTTCTAAATTAAGAAATAATGAAATAACTCATGAATGTTGCAAAGCAAAAGCAACAGCTTATTTTGATTGTAAGCAAACTGCTGATAAAATATTAAATAAAGTTTGGGTTAAATTGGGTGATCCCCCTAAAACTTTTATTTATAGAATTGTTTATAATTTTGTTAAATGGTTTTTTGATGTTTTTATAATGAATAATAGTTTTAATGAAGTAGTGCATTTTTCATTTGTTGGAAATAAAGATGTTGATCTTAGAATTAAGGTGGATTTAGATGAATCCTTTATGGGTGGAATATCATCTACTAGTCCTTGGAGTATAAAACCTGGCTATTATGAAGGGAATGCTACTATTGACGATTATACTAGAAAGATTACAATAACTGTTTCTTAAGTTTTATTTTTATATTATAGAATTAATGTAATTGATTTGTATCAATAATATTATAATAAAAATAATTAATATGATAGGTTTAGAAATAAAAAATCCTAAAATTCTTAATTTTATTTAAAAATTTCGCTGGTTTTTTTCTTTCCTTTAATTATAAAAGTGTTAGAAGTTATGATGCTTAATAATATTGTTGACATATTAGTACTTTCTTCCTCAATATTTAAGTGTCCAGCATCTAAACTAATTTCGCTTTTAATTACATTTTTATCAATACTTTTGATTCCTTCAATAAATTGGTTTTTATCTGTTGTTTTAAAAGGTCCAAAAATTCCTTTACTAAGACCTACTCCTTTTAATGTTGCTTTATTTTTCCCTTTAGCATTAATAGAATACTCAACATTATTACACCCATCAAAGAATTTTATCCATTCGTTAAATTTCATAATATTTATTTATTATACACATTTATAAACTTTTTCAATTAGAAAAACTTATATATTTAAGTTATTTTAATAATTTTTATGGCTGTTATAATTGGTACTGATGAATCATTAAAAGGTGATAGTTTTGGCGGAATAGTTGTTGCTGGAGTTAAAGCTGATGATGAAGTAAGAAAAAAACTGGAAGATTTAGGTGTTAGAGATTCAAAAAAACTAACTGATTTAAAAATCAAATATTTTGCTCAAGAATTAAAAAAAGTTGCTAAATTTTATTGCGTTAACATGTTTCCTGAAGAATATAATGAGGAAATTTCAAAGTATGGACTTACGGGAGTAATGAATAAACTCCATCAAAAATGTATTAATGCTCTTAAAACAGGAGATGAACACGTTGTTGTTGATAAATATCCTGGATGTAAAATTAATGATGCTGAGTGTATTATTAAAGCTGAAGATGAATATGTTGAGGTTGCAGCGGCGTCTATAGTTGCAAGAGCAGAAGCATTAAATCAAATGCAAGAACTCTCAATTTTAGCAGGATTTACTCTTCCTTTAGGTTCATCAAATGTTTTTAATGCATTAATTAAAATGCGTGATAAAAGAGTTGATTTTAATATGTTTGCAAAAACATCTTTTAGAAACGTTAGAGAAATAATGAATACTGCAAAACTAGAAACTTTAAAAACAACAAAGGATTTATAATAAAAATGAAAGTCTGGCCCGTAATACTAATATTCCTTTTAATTGGAGCGTATATTATTGTTAGTGCTAATGATATTGATTTTAAAGACGGTGAAGAAAGAACTGATTTTATTTACAAGTTTTCTAAATGGGTTTTAAGATTGGGTGGAAATTTCAAAACAATTACTGGTCATGCAATAAATATGCAATGGTTACCTGATACTGAAGTTAATGTTAATAAAACAATAAATTCTACTGAGTAAATCCTAATTTTTTTAATATTTCTACGCCTTGACTAATATTTTTTTTTGTTAAACCAACTTCATTTATAACTAATTCTCCATAAGTTTTTGAATGAAGTCCTCTTTTCATTTTTTTTGTTAAAACAGGTTCTTTACCTTTTTCATTTTCAATTATTGCTCCTAAATTAATTGCATGGGGAAATTCACCCTCAGTAATCTTTTCTGCAAAAGTATGACAATGGTGAAATATGTATGCTGTTGTCCCTAATGAAGTTGATCCATAAGTTAATTTTTCTAAAACATCCAATGTTGCATTAATGTCTGTACCTGTTCCTAATTCATCAAATAATGCTAAACTCCATGGCGTTAAGAATCTTTGTTCATGTTTTTCGTAAGAGTCAATTATTTCTTCATCTGATAGAATTCTTCCATTAGTATAATTATAATTGCGTGGAACAAATAAATCACGAACAAAGGCTGCAGAAGATTGAAAACCACTTCCTGCTTTTTCTCCTGGTTTGTCTTTACCTTTAAAAGCTACAAATAAACCATCAACAAGGCTTATCTTTGCACTTTTTGCAGCAATATAAGAACCTACTTGTGCAAGTATTTGTGATTGTCCAATTAATCTGGCATATGAACTTTTTCCATTTCCGTTTGCGCCTGTTACCGAAAACATAAACTCGTTTTCATCTGAGTAAACGTCATTTGCAATTAATGGAATTCTTTTTAATGTGAAAGAAGGAATATTTCCTTGAACAATGTGTTGTTTTCTTTCTTCTTTTGGATTTAATTTAGGCATACAAACTGCTGATTTCATTGCCATGTCTTCTGCAAATTTTGCTAAACTATAATAAAAAGCAAATTGTTTTTCTAAATTGTTTGTTCTTACATTTAATATTTCCATTTTATCTTGAAGAGAATTTGCAACCATGTTATCAATGTGATAAATTATCTCGCCTAGTTGACTTAAGAAAAATTCTTGAGTAGGTTTTAATCTTGCTTGTCTTCTATATAATCCGCCTGTTGAACCTAAATCTTGAATTCCTTGCGAAAGTTTTTGTTCTAGTTTAAATGTTTTAACTTCTTTTTTATCAATAAAGCCCTCTAATTCGGGGTGTATTAGTATGCTGTGTAATAAATCTTGTAAATCTGTTAATGCGGAATATATTTTTTTTCTGGAACCTGAACTTAGAAGATTAATTTCGTTTCTACGTTCAGATCTTGTAAGATCTGCAAATACTTGTGTTAATCCTGGACTTGAAATTGTTCCATCTTCATTTCTTGAATATCCAAAAACACTTAAGTCTTTCATAACTATGTCATAAGTTTTTCCGGTTTGTTCTCCGCATGCCGAATCATATGCTTTTAATTGTTGATATTCTTTTTTTTCTGCAATTCTTTTTGCAAAATATTTTAATGAATGTAATCTTGAACTAGTTGTTTTTAATTCAAGTGATGATTCAACCATTTCTACCAAATCTTTTACTTGTGCACTTCTTTCTTCAATATCACTTCTTGTTTTAACAAAAAATTTAGGTGTCCAAGTTCGTAATCCTTTTGCAGAACAAATAATGGTTTTAACTAAGTCTTTTGTTTTCTCATCTTCATATATTGCTTTAACAACGTCTTGTCTTTCTTTTATTTCATTTAAGTTTTGAGAAGGTGAAAAGTAAAAATCAATAAAACTTTCAGCTTTATAAAATTCAAACTCATCCATGTGTTTTTTTAATCTATTAAATATCCCCTTCATGTTTAAATTTTTGTATATGGGATGGTTTAAGTTATTTACCCAGTACTCGTTTGGCGAGTCTGCATCTACTAAAACTAATTTACTTGCTGGATTAAATTGCGATTGATATTTTATTTCAGGTTTTGGCATAAAATAGTTAATTTAAGTGTATTTTTAAAGATATTTATAGTAAAGAATTATTTTCTAGAAAGTTATTTAAATGAGTAATGTAATCTTAGTAATATGACAATCAAAGAACCAGAATCAATGGACGAATTAGTTTATTTTACTAATAGGAGTAAAAATGGTGGATCAATAATGGCTTGGGTTTATAGAGAGGACTGTCCAAAATGCGGTAAAGCAAAAATGGGCAAACCTAAAAATCCTAAGACAGGTAAACCAAAAATAAGAGCTAAAGAATTTGTATGTGAAGAATGTGAAAATGTTATTGAAAAAGAAGAATATGAAGAATCTTTAAACATTCAAGTAAAATATACTTGTCCTAAATGTAAACACAAAGGAGAAACTGAAGTGCCATTTAAATGGAAAGGTACTAGTTTTTTTGATGAAGAAAAACAAAAGAAAGTTTCTGTAAAAGCAGTAGTTTTTAATTGTGATGGGTGTGGTGAAAAAATACTTATTACAAAAAAGATGAAGTGATCTTTTATTAATTTTTTATTTTTTAATTTAATATTTCTGATTTATAATTCTAAACTTGGTTTTAATTTCGTAGTTAGGAAATAGAAAACCTTATATATTTTTTTTTTTAAAATTTATTTATATGACTATACTGAGGTGTCTACTATGAAAAAAATTGTTCTTTTAATTATGATTGTTTTAATGAGTTTTAGTGTTTGTGCTGCATGTCCAGCAAGTATGGTAAGTTA
>Ga0307929_1001386_pt1 | contig 18486 bp, 17 predicted proteins | sample AceLakmetage1330_FD_203160 | JGI IMG/M metagenome (GOLD analysis project Ga0307929, IMG submission 203160) | Saline water microbial communities from Ace Lake, Antarctica - #1330 | ecosystem: Environmental > Aquatic > Non-marine Saline and Alkaline > Saline | place: Antarctica: Ace Lake...
ACCGTACCTCACTACAAACACCAATCCAAAAAACGCATACCTGATTTTGTGGGCGTTATGAATTTTCATAGGGCAAAATAGGGGCAAAATATTTTTTCAGAGTGGTGTTACAGCCAAGTTGGGTTAATGGAATATGATTATTAGAGTCAATTTTTTAACTATTTTTAGCCTATTCTTTTTTTTGAAAGAACCGTTTTTAAAACCATTATTCCAGTCGGCAAAAAAACCACTGTTAAAGAAGCCAGTGTACAAATTGATAGGATAAATGATAGGATAAATGATAGGATAAATGATGGAGTTAGAAATGATACAATTGATAGGCCTGGTAAAGGTGTGGTGGATAATTTAATCAAACTGGTTAATATAATTTATCAAACTCCATTGCTAAATGCCAATGAATTGGCAAAAGCTATAGATGTTTCAATACCAACTATAAATCGTTATTTAAGAATTCTTAGGACACTCATAATTTCCGAATTACAAGGCGCCAGAAAGACTGGTGGCTATAGAATAACAGAGAATTTTAGAAAATATCTTGATCAATAAATTTGCCTACTGAAAGCTTTGCCATTTCATACGGCTATATTCTAAAAAACCAACACACATGTTCTCTCTTGTAATTATCGACGACGAACCCAAAGCAAGAAGTACCATCAGGGATATTCTCGGCCTGAGCCAACAAAAACTTGAAATTCTTGGTGAGGCTGCTGATGTCAGGTCTGCCTACGAACTCATCCAACAAAAAAGGCCCGACCTGGTTTTGCTCGATATCAACCTGCCCGATGGCACCGGTTTCGACCTGCTGAAAAAATTTGATAGTATCGACTTCAAAGTCATTTTTATTACTGCCCACGAAGAATACGCCGTCAGGGCTTTTCGCTTCAGTGCCTTTGATTACATCCTGAAACCCTTTGCCGCTTCCAACCTGATTGAAGCAGTAGCGAAGGCCGGTGAAACTATCAAGGGGGAAAAAACAGAGGAGAAGTTCAAAGCTTTTTTGGCCAACCTCGAAAAGATCAATAAAATCGTATTGCGCACTTCCGAAAGCATCCACATCATCAACCTGGCCAATATCGTCCGTTGTGAGTCGGATATAAACTACACCACTTTTTTCCTAAGCGGCGGCGAAAAACTTCTGGTCTCGAAAACCCTCAAGGAATATGATGAACTGCTCGGGCCTTCCGGTTTTTTCCGGACCCATCAGTCGCACCTGGTCAACCTCGACCACATCCTTCGTTATGATAAAGCCGAAGGTGGGCACCTGATTATGGATGATGAATCATGGGTGCCGGTTTCTTCACGCAAAAAGGAGCAACTTTTCAGGGTGTTTGAGGATTTTGCTTAGTGAAACTGTCAGACAGTTTCGCGGTATTTATTTAAGATCACACTATCCTTTTGATCTTCGTACAAAAATATAGAGTGTGGGTAACTGTCTGACAGTTTTTCAATTAGTCAGGGTTTGACTCCAAGTCAAGCCCTGACTACAAATCGAGCCCTGACGAATCAAGCCCTGACTTGGAACGAATAATAATCCGTTCCCCACGGATAATAATCTCCCCCTCCAATTTCTTCTTCACTGATATAATTTTATAAAAAAATTTAATCAATGGCTGGGATAAATAATATGGAGGCGGGCGATATTGTTAGGATTGAATTGGTGAATGATAAACCAATCATTTTCTTTGAAGATCGCTCATCGGTAAAATGCGAAAGTATCCTCACCCAATTGGAAGTAGCAGCAACCAATGGCTTCTTTTTCCGCATTCATCCTAAGCACCTGATCAATCTTTGCCATCTTTCCAAAATTCAATTGGGCGAAAATCCATTGGTGATTATGACCGATGGCAGCGAGTTGCCGGTTGATGTAAGCAAGCAATCCGAACTTCTATACTTATTCGAAAATCATCTTAAATAAAATACTCACCTCAAAAATTTACACCTATGAAAAAATTAAACACTTATTCAAACATCTCCCTGCTAATTGCTGTCATTATAATGATGACCGGCATAAATCTCTTTTCGCAGGGGATAGGCAAAATGAACTTTAACACTCCGGCAAAACAGATGCAACAAAACCCCGGAGCTGATGCTTCCAAAGATTATTGCATCCCATTCGCAGATTGCAGCTTTGGTGACGGCTTTGAGATATTTGTACTTCAGGAAATAGAAAACCTTGATTCGGGTTGCAGCCCCGATGGTTATGGCGATTTTACTGTTATGCAAACACCCCTGACAGCAGGTGAAGAATACCTCATTGATGTTGTATGCCTTTACGGCGAAAATAATATGAGCGTATGGATAGATTTTGATGATGACGAAGTTTTTGCCCCGGATGAAATGCTGGTTAATGATTTTTTTCTCGCCAACGGGGGAGAGGTTTATGAGATCCCTGTTACCATTCCGTCTGATGCCCTTTCCGGGTTTCATCGCTTACGGGCAAGAGGGTGTTATTATATGGAATCAGCTTCCGATCCGTGTGCAGATTTTATTGATGGCGAAACCGAGGATTATACCGTCAACATCACGGGTGGACTTTATCCCAACGATGTGGGAATTGTATCCATCGATATTGAAGCCAGTTTGCCACCCGGACCTGTTGAAGCAAAAGTTACGCTCAAAAATTTCGGTACCGAACCCCAAACGGTGCAGCTTTCAATAATTAATTCTGTTGATTACGGTACAAGTGCTTTTGTAAACGATCTGTCTCCCGGCGAGACGAGGCAAATCACATTTGCTCCTTGGAATGCACAAATTGGTACTTATTTATTTCACTCCTATCTCAGTGCTGATGATGACAATCCTTTAAACAACCAGTTGGTTAAGGAGGTTGTGGTGGAGCAGCCCAATGTGCCTGCGCCACAGAACCTCAGTGCGGAAGTTATATCCAATAGCGTTCTACTCTATTGGGAAGCCCCGGAAACCAAAGACCTTGTTGGGTACAATGTGTATAACAGTGGTATCCTGGTTGCAAGCAATCATTCAGAACTATTCTACACCGATTTATGCTTGGCAAAAGGCGACTACAGTTATACAGTCACTGCAGTTTACGTGCTGGGTGAATCACTGCCATGCGACCCTGTGGAGGTAACTATTGATTATTGTGACTTATTAATCATCACCGAGGCTTTTGAAAATTTCAGCTCCGGCCAGCAACTTGTATTACAAGCCCAAAACATGGGAATTGATTACTGGCAGTGCTGGAGCATGCCCCCGGGAAGCGATGAGGATCCATACATTTCTGATGATGTTGTTCACAACGGTAGTAATTCAATGTTGATTGAAGGATTAAATGATGTTACACTGGAGCTGGGTGCAAAAACGGAAGGGAAATATGTTGTAACTTTTAAGATTTATGTTCCAGCAAGCTTCGATGGATATTTTGGCATATGGAGGGAAGTATCAAGTGGAAGCTACGGGATGGAGGCCTATTTCAATGAAGATGAAACGGGTTTTGCGATCATCGCCAATTCAGAATGGCAAGCATTTACTTACGATGCGGATACCTGGAATGATGTGAGGGCTGTTATCGATCTCGACAATGATTGGGCAAAACTTTACTTGAATGGCCTTATGATGTGCCAGGCACAATGGAGCCTTGATGAAAATGGAAATCCCGGTCCTCTTAAGTTAGATGTTATTGATTTCTATGCCGGAGTGTTGTGGGAAGGAACTCCCACATCTTTTGTTGATGATATTGAATTTAAACAGATCATTGATGAAGCTTTGCCTCCCAAAAACCTCGAAGCACTGGTTGACGGAAACAATGTTCTGCTTTCGTGGGATGCCCCCATGGAAGGAATGATCGAATACAAAATCCAAAGAAATGGCGACTACCTGATTAATACTACCGAATTAAGTTTTATTGATGAAGGATTGGAGCCGGGAGAGTACGAATACGAAGTATCATCCCTTTATGGCGACTGCGAATCCTTGCCGGCAAGTCCTGTAATTGCAACAATTCATCCTACTCAAGTTATCAATATTCCCCAGGGTTGGTCTGGCCTTTCAAGTTGCATCGATCCGCTAAATCCGGATATCGAAACCATTTTCCAGCCTATCATCGACCAGCTGATTATTTTGCAAAGTGAAACCGGCATGTACTGGCCTGGTGAAAATGTGAATTCCCTCATCGATTGGGATGCCTATTCTGCATACAAAATCAAGATGGGAGAAGACGTCAGCCTGACTTTTTACGGAACATGGGTAAGCAACAAAACTGTTCAATTAGCTGAGGGATGGAATATAATTCCGGTTTTAAGTGAGTGTGATGTTGATGTGGTGGATTTATTCTCTGGCTTGGATTCGGTGCTTGTTAAAGAAGTTGCAGGCAGCCTTATTTACTGGTCGGAATATGGTATCAATTCACTTGAATTTCTTCAAAGTGGCAAATCATATTTTGTGTTGATGGGAAGTGCAGGGGAGATTGTGTTTCCAGAGTGTTCCCCCAATCCGGCCTTCTCCGCCAGCTGGCGGGAAGGAGAGGAACCTACTAACAAATCTTACAATTCTAAAACAGGACCAAACGGAAGCTCGTGGGATGGCGTTCCCTCTCCTTCAGGAGAGGGTTGGGGTGAGGTCAGCCAGTGTGGCGGCACTCCCCTTTTCCTCCACGAGAAGGGGCCGCGGGATGAGGTCGTTCCCTCTCCTTTTACCCACACCATCGCCATTCCTACAGAAGTCATCGATAAAAACTTAATCGGGAATTTCCTTTGTGCATTCAATCAAAATGATTTTTGTTGCGGATGTGTTTTTCTTTCAGGGAATAGCGATGCAATAACAATATATGGCGATGATCCTACAACACCTGAGCTTGATGGGTTCACTAATGGTGATCCAATATTATTCAAGATTATGAACGAAACTATTGACGATGCCACAGATGTAGAAATAAGCCTTGATCCTGCATTGTCACAACACAATGGCCTTTTCGTCACTGATGGTATTTCGGCAGTTCAAAATCTGAAAATAGGAGCGACCAGCATTCATGATAAACCAAATTTCCATTTCAACATATATCCTAACCCGGCAAACGATTATGTTTGTGTTGACTTGCAAATTTCAGGCAAGCTTGAATTATTTGATATGCACGGGAAAATGATAAAAACCTTTGATGTGAATCAAGGTATAAACCAAGTAAATGTGTCCATGCTGGAACAAGGGATTTATTTTATAAGAATTTCTGCTGGAAACAGTATTAAAACCGAACGACTCATTAGAGTCTGTCCATAATGTCGAGTGTTTGCTCTATAAAGGTCAAATTCAAGGCGTGTGATAAATTCAAACCGCAGTCCCGTGTACGGGATGAGGATTTGGATTTTGAGCAACAACGCAGAAGTTGGACTTTATAGACGAACACTAATTATCCAATAGTTACCTTCCCTTTTTTGCACAACGCCGCCGGCTGACAATGCTTTGATCATGAGTGTTAAAAGCCGGTGGGTTTTTTATTGGTGGGAGATTTGTTAAGGTCTCCGGATCAATCTTTTTCCATTATTCAAAACCCTGCATGGCTTTTTTTCTATCTTTGTCTCATTCAAGAAAATTAGAAAACAGGAGACCGTATGAATATTACAGATGATAAACGTATAGTAATGACCCTTGATGCAGGAGGAACCAATTTTGTGTTTTCGGCGATGCAGGGAGTAGAAGAAATTATTGATCCTATCAATAAACCGGCAGAAGCTACCAACCTGGTGGAGGTGTTGAACAGGATTATCGAAGGGTTTGAGGACGTTAAGAAAAAGCTTGAGGTCGAACCTGTTGCCATAAGTTTTGCTTTTCCGGGCCCAGCTGAATATTCGCTTGGCATTATTGGTGATCTTGCCAACCTTCCATTTTTCCGCGGCGGTGTAGCACTGGGGCCAATGCTTGAAGAGAAGTTCGGCATTCCGGTTTTTATTAATAACGATGGCGATTTGTTTGCTTATGGTGAAGCCATTGCTGGTTTACTTCCACATGTTAACGAATTACTCGAAAAGGCTGGAAGCCCCAAAAGATTCAACAATGTGCTCGGCGCAACTTTCGGGACCGGTTTTGGTGGAGGAATTGTTTCAAACGGCGAAATATTCAGCGGCGATAATTCGGCCCAGGGAGAGATTAACCGAATGCGCAACAAAGTACATCCCTTCTATAGTGCCGAGGAGAGTGTGAGTATCCGTGGAGTACAAAAGTCATATGCACGCGATGCCCGGATTGCTGAAATCATGTGTCCCACGCCCCAATCGATTTTTGAAATTGGTATGGGTAAGGTCGAGGGAAATAAAGATGCTGCCCGAAAATCGTTCGATAAATTTGCCATTGCCGCCGGCGATGCCCTGGCCAATGCCATTACACTTGTTGACGGACTAATCGTTCTTGGTGGGGGCTTGTCTGGAGCATGGCCACTGTTCCTTCAGAATTTGGTAAAAGAGATGAACAAAAAGTTTGAAGTCCCTTCAGGCGACCATCTCGACAGGCTGGAAATCCAGGTGTTTAACCTCGAACATGACCGTAGCCTTCAGCGTTTCCTCAAAGGTAATACCCGCGAAATACAAGTGCCTTTCAGCAACACGAAGATCACCTATGATCCACAAAAACGAATTGGTGTTGGTATTTCAAAATTAGGAACTTCAAAGGCAACTGCAATAGGCGCATATGCCTTTGCTGTTAATGAGCTGGATAAGGCTTTAAAATAGGGGAATCATTTAACTTGTCTTTTTGCCTGCAATTAAGTATTTTGAATTAATGTTTCAAAAACACCTTTATTTTTCTGTTTTTCCGTATTTTTGCGGAATAACAGAAATATAAATGCTTTATCAGGATTTTCATAAAGCCATGTCTTTGCAAGCTTGTTTTTCTTCTAATCAGGTATATGCCTGGCGGCCAGGCTTTGATAAAAACAACCTGGGGCGATGGGTTAAAAAAGGGCTTTTAATAAAACTGCGCAATGGTTATTACACTTTCCCTGAAAATATAGATGAGCCCAATTTTGCCTATTTTTTGGCTACACGAATGTACAGACCCTCCTACATCAGCCTGCATTCATCTTTAAGTTTTTATGGTTTAATCCCGGAATCGGTTATCCAAGTCACCTGTGTTTCAACATTAAAAACAAATACTTTCAGAAATATTTTTGGCGAATTTTCTTATCGGACAATTAAGCCACGGGGTTTTTTTGGATATAACCACTTGCCATCTGCTAAAGGAAGGATCGTATACATGGCCAAGCCGGAAAAAGCATTGCTTGATCTGCTTTACCTCTATCCTTTTTATAAGTCGGATAATGATTTTAAAGTGCTTCGGTTTGATGAATATTTTCTTGAAGAAAAACTCAACATTGAGCAGTTAATGGCTTATACTGTCAAATTTAAAAATGTTGCATTAGAGAAAAGAGTAAGAACTTTTTTAAACACTTATAATTTATGATTGAGCCCGGATTATTGAAAAATTATTTTCCCGAATATCTTAACAATAGCCCCTCACATCAGAAATACATGATAAAAGAGTATTTGCAATTGTTGATGCTTGATTACTTGACAACAACATCTTTTATACGTAAAATTGTTTTCATTGGTGGTGCCAACCTTCGCCTTATCAAAGGTATCGATCGCTTTTCTGAGGATTTGGATTTTGACTGTAAAAATCTTTCAAAAGATGAGTTTATTGCAATGACGGATGGAATAAAAAATTTCCTGGGGCGAAATGGATATAGGGTCGAAACAAGAGATAAAGAAAATCTCAAGCTTAAAGCTTTCAGGCGGAATTTTTATTTTCCTGAAATGTTATTTGATTTGGGTTTATCAGCCTACAAAAATGAAAGATTTTTAATTAAAGTTGAAAGTGAAGATCAACAGATTGAGTACGAACACAAATTGGCCATCATAAAAGGATGTGGCTTCTTTTTTTCATTTCCTACGCCAACAGACCAGGTGCTTTGTGCAATGAAGATTTCAGCCCTGCTTTCAAGGCAAAAGGGGCGCGATTTTTACGACACCATGTTTTTAATGGGGCAAACACAACCAGATTATAATTTTCTTAATGCTAAATGTGGAATTGGCAATCTTCAGGAATTAAAGGACGCCTTTTCTGTTCTGCTAACCCAAACTGATTTAAAACATAAGGCAAAAGATTTTGAACACCTTGTTTTTGAAAAAAGAAATAGTGCGAAGATTTTATTATTTGAAGAATTTGTAAAGAGCCTCTAATTCATTTTATTTACGTATAACGGTTCCCGATTTCTGCCAAAAGATTATCACTACTTTTGCCCCATAATAAACAATGCATATGAAAGTTACAGGTTTCACCATCGTCCGTAATGGCGTAAAGTTCGACTATCCCTTTATCGAATCTATCAAATCGGTTTTGCCACTTTGTGATGAAATGATTGTTGCTGTTGGGAATTCAGAGGATGAAACCCTTGCTTTGGTTCAGGACATCGATTCCCCAAAAATCAAGATTATCCAAACCATTTGGGATGACAGCCTTCGTGAGGGAGGACGTGTTTTAGCGGTTGAAACTGATAAAGCCAAAGCTGCCATTTCCGAAGATACTGATTGGTGCATCTATATTCAGGCTGATGAAGTGCTGCATGAGAAGGATTATCCTGAAATCAGGAAGGCGATGGAAGATAATCTTGAAGATGAGCATATTGATGGAATTTTATTCGATCACCTGAATCTTTATGGCTCCTTCGATTATATTGCCGATTCGAGGAAATGGGCCTACAAGCAAATTAGAATTATCCGCAACAATCCAGATATCAACTCTTTCAGGGATGCCATTAGTTTTATGAAAAATGGAAAACGGCTCAAGGTAAAAGAAATTGATGCTGCGGTGTATCATTATGGATGGGTACGTCACCCAAAGGCTATGCAGGATAAAATGGAATCCTTTAATAAAATGTGGCACGACGATGAGTGGATGGATAAGAATTTCGAAAAAGTAAATGAGTTTGATTTTTCTAATATTGACAGCCTCTCGCATTTCGAAGGTACACATCCAAAAGTCATGCACGAACGCATTGATAAAATGAATTGGGAATTTTCATTTGATCCAACCCAGGGCATTAAACTTACCCCACGGTTGAGGTTTTTAAACTGGCTTGAAAAAAAATTCGGGATCGAGATCGGGAAGTTTAAGACGTATAAGGTGATACGATAACACCTGAAACCTAACAGGTTTTAAAAACCTGTTAGGTCTTACCTTTCACAAACCCAACATTCCTCATCAAACCCGAATACTTCGTTCTCTTTACTGCTGAATTCTTGAATATAATCCTGAATGTTTCTTCCGATAATTCCTCCCAATCCTTTTTCAGCATCTTTGTTAATTTTAGAGTTGGTCCGAACTGTGACTCACGGTGCGGCTTCGAAAAACGTGTCCACGGGCAAACATCCTGGCAAATGTCGCAGCCAAAAACCCGGTCTTTAAATTGCCCTTTGAATTCTTCGGGAATTTGATCTTTCAGTTCAATAGTCAGGTAAGAGATGCATTTTCTGGAATCGATTATCCTGTCTCCAACAATGGCTTGGGTAGGGCAGGCATCTATACAATTGCGACATGCACCGCAAAAATCATTGTCTTTTGGCTGGTCATATTCCAGTTCCAGATCGGTTATGATTTCAGCAATAAAGAAAAATGAACCTGCTTTCGGGTGGATGAAATTGGCATTTTTCCCAATCCAGCCCAATCCAGCTTTAGCAGCCCAGGCCCGCTCCAAAACCGGGGCTGAATCAACAAAGGGCCGGGCAGTGATTGATCCAACTTTTTCTTCCAGTTCAGAAATCAGCTCCTTCAATTTATCTTTGATTACAAAATGGTAATCCTTGCCATAGGCATATTTTGAAATAATGTAATTGTCGGTTTGAGGGATCTCCTTTTCAGGGAAGTAGTTTTTAAGAAATACAATCACCGATTTTGCTCCCTCCACTAGCTTTGTTGGATCGAGCCGTTTGTCGAAATGATTTTCCATGTATTGCATCTTACCATGCATGCCGGCTTTTAGCCATTGTTCCAGCCGGGGGGCTTCATTTTCGAGAAAGCCTGCCGGGGCAATGCCGCAATAATCAAATCCAAGTTCGGTTGAGCGTTGTTTTATCCAAGGGGAAAGGGTCATATCAAAAGATATTCTATTTGCAAAGCTATGAATCCTCTACGAGGATTTTGGTTATTTTTTGTGAAGACAGTATTACAATTATGAAACCTCTACGAGGTTTTCCAAAAAACATTTTAGGCTTTTTCAAAAGATGTCCGTAGGACATCAATAATTGTAAAACGTGAATCCCAATTATGATATTACAACATCGTAGATGTTGCATAATATTATCATTTTGTAATGCACTCAAATTACACTCTTAAAATGATTACTTCAGCCGGTCTTTCCCAAACACCCGATCATACATTACTATGCTCCCTGCCACTGCAACATTGTAGGAAGGCCTGAGCATCGCCTCCAGCGAGACTACACAATTACATTTTTCGATGATGTAGCCGGGCAGCCCATAATCTTCGGCACCCAGCAAATAAATGGCCTGTGGCGGATGATCAAAATCAGATAGTGGTGTACCACCTTCTTCTATCCCAACCAAAATTGAATTTACCGGCCGGTGTTCCAAAAACTGCTCGAAAGTCTGAAAATTCCTGAGCGGGATATGCCGCATGGTTTTGAAGGGATCGGATGGATGATGTTTGTAGCGGGCACCAATGGTAAATAACCCGGCGGCTCCAAGTTGATAAGCTGTACGCCATAAAGTGCCAACGTTTTCAACTGATTTGGTATGGTATATTCCTACTTCGAAAAAGGGCATGAGATGGTAATTATTAGATTATTAAAAGCTTTATTTATTGGATTGATGGAGTATTGGAGTAATGTGTTTGGATCTTCGTTGCATAGTAAATTAGTTTCATATTTTACAGCTTCTATTCAATGCCAGTTTCATGCTTTTGTATCAACCTCAACACTTCCTTGTAAATTTCATTTGGGACAGGAACCGATAACACATACTGCATAATTTTCCATCCGCCTTTCTTCTTGACCAGCACGCCTGATCCCTGCCATTCGGTGGTTCCGTTATCCACTACTTCATCAAACCAGGCCGTTTTTCCATCTTTGGAAAGATAGATGTGACGGTCTTTCCCTACAAAACTCCAGGCTTTTCCGGCTTCAAAATACTTGCGCGACCAATCATAAAACTCCTGTTTCGTCCAACGCTCGGTTTTATCAGTGCCAATATAAATACCGTTCTCATCAATAGCCCCAAAATAAGCTTCACTGTCGGCCCGGCTTGCAGCATCGTGCCAGTTGGTGATGAATTGATCGATTTGTTTTTGCTGTTTTGTTTGCTGGGCAAAAACTTGAAGGGAAACTAAAATAATGATGAGTAGGATGGAAGTTTTTTTCATTTTTGAAATATGTTTTTAATGAATCATTTTTGAGCCAATCAATCTATAGTTCCCGTTCTCTTTTTTATGTTGGTCAATTAATTTGGACATTTATCGGACAATTGATTTACGCAATTATTACGCAATTAAACTAAAGTATAAGAAGCCCCAGCTCCTTTAATTCCAGAAGGGACAAAAATCTTTAACTGAACTAATTTCCTTAAATCAATGGTCGCCATTTCCCTTGAAATATTATTTATGCCTTGATATTCTTTATTAATTATTTTTCCGTACTGCTCAGTATATTTAATTGCATTTAACTGTCTGTCGTTTAGCTCTGGTTTAATGTCTTTAACTGAATCATTAGTACTCTTTATTATTGTAACACTAATCCCACCAGAAGTATATTCAATAATTGGTTCAGGTAGTCCGGCCTTTTTACACTCATTGATAATTTTAATTGTCCCACGGCCCCATGCTTCAATCAATCCACCTTTGAAGAATGCGCTTGCAAGGATTGGATTGTGAGGGCGGGATGAATGCTTCTTTTTCAAACCCGCAAATCCATTTCAGGAACTCATCCCTCCACCTTTCTTTCCATTCTATATTTTGACTTTCAGGCATGTCTATTATAGCATTTTATTAAAATTTTATTTTGGATGTTTGAACTACAATTTGTCGGTAGAATCCCCCAAACCACCTGCTTCCCCTAAAACAACTTCCCCTGATCCGGATGTTTCACCTTCCCCAAATGTCGGTATGCAATTTCGGTGGCTTCGCGGCCACGGGGTGTGCGCATCAGGTAGCCTTCCTGGATGAGGAAGGGTTCGTAAACTTCTTCGATAGTACCCGGATCTTCGCCTACGGCAGTGGCAATGGTGGTGAGTCCTACCGGGCCACCGCCAAACTTTTCGATTATGACCGAAAGGATTTTGTTGTCCATTTCATCAAAGCCATGTTTATCCACATTCAGGGCTTCGAGGGCATATTTTGAAATTTTAAGGTCGATATTTCCATCGCCTTTAATTTGGGCAAAATCCCTGACCCGGCGTAGTAGCAAGTTGGCAATCCTGGGTGTTCCACGGCTCCGGCGGGCAATTTCCATGGCGGCATCATCGCCAATTTTTACTTTTAATATACCTGACGAGCGGATAATAATTTTTTTCAATATTTCTCCATCGTAATAAGATAATCTGGAGTTAATACCAAACCTTGAGCGTAAGGGGGCTGTTAACAAACCCGAACGTGTTGTTGCACCAATCAATGTAAATGGATTGAGGGTGATTTGCACGCTACGGGCATTGGGCCCGGTCTCGATCATGATGTCGATTTTGTAATCTTCCATGGCCGAGTAAAGGTACTCTTCGATAACGGGGCTAAGGCGGTGGATTTCGTCGATGAACAATACATCGTTGGGCTCGAGGTTGGTGAGCAAGCCTGCGAGGTCGCCAGGCTTATCGAGCACCGGACCCGACGAAATTTTAATGCCTACCATCAGCTCGTTGGAGATGATATGCGAAAGTGTGGTTTTTCCCAAACCCGGAGGTCCGTGCAGCAGGGTGTGGTCCAGTGCTTCGCCACGCTGCTTGGCAGCTTCAACAAATATTTTCAAATTTTCGACAACCTTGCCCTGCCCTGCAAAAGTATCAAAATGGGTTGGCCTGAGCACTTGTTCGATTTCCTTTTCGCCATTGCTTAGTTGTTCGCCTGTTGCATCTAAATTCTCGTTCATGCTTTTTTTGAATTTGCAACAAAGTTAGTAAATTTGATTTTCGGGCATTGGAAATGAAAAATGAAAGGCGATGCGGATTTCTTTTCTAGCAGGAACAAACAAACAATTTTTTGGACGCTGATTTTCGCTGAAAAGCACGGATGGTGATGATGCCAATTGTAAAAAGTAGAATTACCAAAAATGTGACGGGCGAAGGATGCGGCAGGGATTGAAGTGGTAGCTTGGTGATGGGGCGGCAGATTTTTTTGTTGGCAGGCTATGGCTGACAGAGGAAGCCAATTGGCTGCTTACAAAAAAACAGCCGGCACGAAACAACTACAAACGGAAAGCCCGTCTGCCCGCCCAAAAAAATGAAAATCAAGGTATTTCAAAAATATTCTCTATTTTTACACCTTGTTTTTTAAGCACATACTTTCAGTCAATTCTTAACTTACCAATCATAGTGATTATGAAAAATATAGTTGTTGCAGTTGATTTTTCCAGTGGTTCGTTGCATGCCCTTAAGTACGCCATCAGTATTGCCAATAAGGTGAAATCGGATATTTTGATGATTTGGGTTGATAAAACGGCATCGCCCGAGTCGGTTTATTCGGGGCAAACGGAAAGTTATCGTGGCGAGGTGATCAAGCGCTTTAACGAAATCACCGAAAAATACCAGCCGATGCTCACCGGCGGGAAATTGAGTTATAAGTTGCGCAAAGGGAAAATTTACCACGAAGTGGTTGCAATTGCCAGAAGTAAAAAGGCAGAGCTTATTGTAACCGGATCGCATGGTGTTGAGGGGTTTGAAGAGTATTGGATAGGAAGCAATGCCAATCGGATTGTGGGAAATTCTTGTTGCCCGGTGATTACTGTTAGGAATGGTTTTGAGATTAAGGATGATTTTCATCATATCATTTTGCCAATAGACAGTGCGAAGCAAACGTTGATAAAAGTTCCGTGTGCTGCTAAAATGGCGAAAGTATTTGATGCCGAAGTGCATATCCTTATCATATTTACCACTTCCTTGACAACCATGCACAAGCGTGTGGAAAATTATGCCGACAAGGCTAAAAAGTACTTTGACGAAGAAAACGTTAGGTACAATGTTGAAACTATTCAGACACAAAACGTGACCAAGGCCACCATCGACTATGCCACAAGTATTGATGCTGATTTGATTGCGATTACTACTGAGCAGAAGGAAAATAAAAATGTTGGATTGCTTGGTCCCTGTGCCCAGCAAATCGTAAATCATTCGCACATCCCCGTGTTGTGTGTGCAGGATAATGATGCCGATAAGGCCAACGAATTATTGAATTTTTAATTGATCATTGCATGAGGATTATCTTTTTTGGACTTTTGTTTTATTTTCTGCTAATTACCCCTTTTTCCTTTGCACAGGAAATTGCTACTCAAAATACAGATCAGCAGGTTAACGCTGACCAAAACCCCGTGGGACAGGTTAAAGTTTACCAGGACAGCAGGGTGGATTCTGTGTTGAAAAAACACATCGAATACAACATGCAGCAAAATGGTATGGACGGATACCGTGTGCAGATTTTTTTTGATGCAGGGAATAATTCTCTCAATCGTGCCAATAATGTGGTGGAAAAGTTCCAGTTACTCTACCCAAGCGATACAGCTTACGTTTCTTTCAGCGAACCTTACTACAAAGTGCGTGTTGGCGATTTTAGGACTAAGCTGGATGCCGAAGGTTACCTACAAGAGGTTTTGCCCGATTACCCAAATGCTTTTGTAATTAAGGATAGGATTAATTTCCCAAAGTTGGATTAGTTAGGAACAGGGAAAAGAGGGGGTATAAGGGACATAAGGTTTATAGGGGGAGTAGGGTACATAAGGTTTATAGTGTGCATAGGGTTGATAGGGGAAGTAACTGATTCCAGATTTCCAACATTCACGCATTTTATCATTCTATCATTTCCCCATTCTATCATTCTATCATTTTATCATTGTCGCCCCGCAATGGCGGGATTTCGCTTCGCTCAACATTCAAACATTGCTTTCATCCCACCCATTTTCAGTAAATATCCGTAACTTTTTAAATCCTATTTTTTTCAGAATATTTCGCGCCTCAGGAAAGTATTTCGACAGGTCTTCGGGTTTATGGGCATCTGAGTTTAGGGTGATGGGAATGCTAAGGTCGAGGATTTTCTTTAGTGCATCAACACCCGGGAATAATTCGTCAGAACGGCCTTTATAGATTCCTCTTGTGTTTACTTCAACAATGATTTTCTTTTCGGCGATTAATTCTAATGTTTCTATAAGTTCGTGCTGATACCATGATTCATTCTCGGTAAAATATCGGTTTCGGTTGTGCATTTTGATTTTATCGAGGTGGGCCACGATATCGAAACTTTGGGTATTGATCATTTCCCTGATCTGCCTCCAGTAGGTTTTAATGGCAAGATGGATGTCACCGTCGAAGATGTTTTTCAGGCCTTCATCATAAATTTCTTGTTTTGGGCCATCGATAAACCAGAGTGTATCTTTCTCGGGGTGTTTGAGCAGATGAACCCCACCAATCGCATAATCCAGTTCGGCCAATTGATTTAGATAATCGAATTCGGAAGTAATGCCGGGAATGAAATCTATTTCGGAAGCAAGAAAAATGTTCAGCTCATTTTTGTATTTCTGTTTTAGTGACCTTATCTCATTGGCATATTCAATGAGTTTGCTTTCGCTTTGAATAGCAAATTTATTCTCGAAAGGTACCGGTGCATGGCTCGAAAAGCCCAGGGTATGAAATCCTTGCCGGATGGCTTCCTTTACATATTCCTCGGGAGGGGACGATCCGTCGCAATAGTGACAATGGGTATGGAGGTTGAAGAGGAGATTTTGCATAAGAACGTGCTTATTGAGTTTATTGTTTGTCTGTGCAAGAAGTCGTTTATTGTCATTGATGGTCATTTGGCTTTGCCGACATTAGCACTTCGTGCGTCATTTATGGTTATTGATTGTTATTTGTGGTCATTTTGTTTGACGTTTCCAAGTCCTAATGGACGTTGGAAAGTTAATCTGGAAAAAACTTTCCATCGTCCGATGACTGAAAGGAATCCGTACGACCACAGGGCGTCCGTATGGATGGACGAAGGAGGACATAAAAACGTTTGAAAACGAAAAAGTACTATTCAATGGGAAGAAAGATAATTGTATAATTTCTTATTTGTTACTGTACACTAATCACTGTTCACAATTCACAGTTCACTGTCTTCTAAAACTCCTCCTCCGCTTCAAACACCCGAAATACTTTATCCATCCTGCGGACGAGTTCTGTAGTTTTCATCGAGCAAAGATCACCTTTGACGGTTTTCTGTACACTTTTTTCATCCACCCTGATTTCGTCAATCACAGCTTCATAAACCCCGGTTGTTGGGCCGTTGATCTGAATTTCGTCACCAACGCTCAATTCCTTGGTTTCCAACTTAATTTCGGCAACGCCTATTTTTGAAAAATAATTGGTCACCTTGCCGATGTATTCTTTTCGTTTGGTGGCCATCGAACCATATTTTTCTGTCCATTCGCCCATCTTTCTTCCCTGGTAGTATCCATCCCAAAAACCGCGGTTATAAACCGTGGCAAGTTCTGTGTTCCATCTATCGATGTTTTCCTGGCTGTAGGTTCCGTTAAAACAGGCATCGGCAGCTTCACGGTAAACACGGCTCACCAGCTTGACATAATCTGCCGACCGGCCACGGCCCTCAATTTTCAACACACGGACTCCGGCCTTGAGTATTTTATCCAAAAAATCGACAGTCTTCAAATCCTTAGGCGACATGATGTATTGGTTGTCAATTTCCAGTTCATGTTCACCATCCAGGTCGGTTACTTTGTAAGCCCGGCGGCATTGTTGCAGGCAAGCTCCCCTGTTGGCCGAAGAATTCATATTATCTAAACTTAAGTAACACTTGCCCGAAACCGCCATACATAAAGCGCCGTGCACAAAAATCTCAATCTGCACCAGCTCACCTGAAGGTCCTTTGATTTGTTCTTCTTCGATTTGCCGGGTGATGTCGGCTACCTGTTTTAAAGTTAGTTCACGTGCAGTAACCATCACATCTGCAAAATGAGCCCAAAATTTTACTGCTTCGATATTGGTGATATTGACCTGGGTTGACATGTGTACCTCAACACCCTGCGAACGTGTGTATTGTATCACCGAAAGGTCGGAGGCAATGATGGCCGAAATATTGTTGGCCTTGGCGGCATCAACAATCCGTTTCATCTCCTCCAATTCGCCATCGTAAATAATTGTATTAAGCGTAATGTAGGTGCGAATGCTATGATCGTGGCAAACTTTTGAAATCTCCGCCAAATCATCCAAGGTAAAATTTTTGGAAGAGCGTGAGCGCATGTTTAATTTTCCAATTCCAAAATAAACTGAGTTTGCCCCGCCCTGTATTGCTGCATGCAAGGATTCGTACGAACCTACCGGGGCCATTATTTCTATGTCTTGTGCTGTCATATTAGTCATTTATGGCTGCAAAATTAAGCTGAATTTGCGACTTTGTTGAAAAGTTGTATGCTTGTGTTTTCACAATTCAAATTATCTTTGCCTGAAGACCATTTTCCCCGGGTGGAGAAATTGGTTACAATTGGTTCAGGAGCCAAAAGGGACATTGGAGATATTTACCTTTCGAGGTACGCCTGTTACCTTATTGTTCAAAATGCCGACCCTTCAAAAGAAGTAGTTGCACTTGGACAAACTTACTTTGCAGTTCAAACCCGAAAACAGGAAATTCAAGAACATGACTTCGGGAAAATTCAAAATGAAGATGAAAAAAGCGTTAAAAAATTGGAATCACCCACACAAAAGAAAATAAAAGGCGTTAATGGGTCATGATACACATCAGTGATTCAAATTTAGAAACTCCAAACAATAAAAGCAAACACTTCTTGATCAAAATAATAAACCAGTTTTATGAATCTACATTTGTTACAGTCAAAAAAAATTCTTCTCCTAACTATTTTTATCTTTCTGAGTATCTTCAGGATTGATGCCCAGCAAGCCAAATATGTTTTTTATTTTATTGGCGATGGTATGGGGCCAGCCCATGTTGCCCTTACTGAAGCCTACCTTGCTGCATCAGAAGATAAAATCGGATTTGAAAAACTTAGTTTTACGGATTTCCCGGCAACTGGATATGCAAGCACTTATGCCGAAAACCGGCTGATTACAGGTTCTGCTGCTGCTGGAACGGCCCTTGCTTGCGGACAAAAAACCACCATCAATACCATTAGCATGAATGGCGACAGGACGAAGCCATTGAAAACTATTGCCGAAGAAGCACACGATAATGGTTTTGAAGTGGGCATCATTTCAAGTGTAAGCCTCGACCATGCCACGCCGGCTTCGTTCTATGCCCATCAACCATCGCGTAGAATGTATTACGAAA
>Ga0307929_1001390_pt1 | contig 18460 bp, 14 predicted proteins | sample AceLakmetage1330_FD_203160 | JGI IMG/M metagenome (GOLD analysis project Ga0307929, IMG submission 203160) | Saline water microbial communities from Ace Lake, Antarctica - #1330 | ecosystem: Environmental > Aquatic > Non-marine Saline and Alkaline > Saline | place: Antarctica: Ace Lake...
ACCATGTGAAGATGTCCCCCCCCCCTGTGAGCCCTGGAGAAATGCCGCCAGGCGATCTTTCCGGCAAGGCCAGACCTAAAAAAGATAAACGGAAAAAATGGGAACAGCCAGAGGGAGCCGCCGGGGCCCCAGCCAAGGCACTTGCGAGGAAAAAACGGTCTGTGGTTGAAGGTAAAGACCTCTATGATGGGAAACGTGGCGGTAAAAAAGGGCGTAGAAAAGATAATCGGAACAAGCAGAGGGGGAAGGTCCAGAAAACCCAGATCACCACACCCAAAGCCATTAAACGCCGGGTTAAAATTGATGATACAATTGAGTTGGCAGAACTTGCCAAACGCATGGGCATTAAGGCCAATGAGATGATCGTCAAGCTTATGGGCATGGGGGTCATGGCAACGGTGAATCAGACCATTGATTATGATACCGCAGCCCTGGTGGCCGTAGAATTTGACTATGAAGTAGAAAGGGCATCCTTTGAAGAGGATCTGCTCATGGATCTTCATGAGGAAGAAGATCCAGAAGATCTCATTGGCCGTTCCCCGGTGGTGACCATCATGGGCCATGTGGACCATGGGAAAACCTCGTTGCTGGATGTCATCCGGAAATCCAAAATTACCACGGGTGAAGCCGGCGGTATTACCCAGCACATTGGTGCCTACAGTGTGGAGACCCCCAAAGGGGTGATTACCTTTCTGGACACCCCGGGCCATGCCGCGTTTACGGCCATGCGATCCAGGGGCGCCCAGGTGACGGACCTTGTTGTTCTGGTGGTGGCCGCCGATGATGGGGTTATGCCCCAGACCATAGAAGCCATCAACCATTCCAAGGCAGCCAAGGTGCCGGTTATTGTGGCTGTCAATAAGATGGATAAACCCGATGCAGATCCCGACCGGGTCATGCGGGAGTTGTCAGAACAAGGCATGGTCTCCGAGGACTGGGGCGGGGATGTGATCTTTGCCAAGGTATCTGCCAAGGCAGGAACGGGCATTGATGAACTTTTGGAAATGATATTGCTCCAGGCAGAGGTGCTTGAATTGAAAGCCAATCCCACACGACCTGCCATGGGCCATGTGGTGGAAGCCCGTCTGGATGCTGGCAGGGGTCCTGTGGCCACGGTGCTGGTGGAGCAGGGAACCCTTAAAGTGGGTGCCCCCTTGGTGTGTGGTCTCCATTCCGGAAAAATTCGTATCATGATCGGAGACATTGGTCAGACAGTGACCGAGGCCGGTCCCAGTACCCCGGTGGAGATTGTGGGCTTAAGTGGGGTTCCCGAAGCCGGTGATGAATTTGTGGCACTCTCTTCAGAAAAAGACGCCAAACAGATCAGTGGACACCGCATGCAAAAAGAGCGGGCCAAGGAACTTGCCAAAAAGAGCCGGGCCAACCTGGAAAAACTCTTTGCTAACATGGGTTCCGAAGAGATCAAGGAGCTCAAACTCATCATCAAGGCCGATGTACATGGATCTTTGGAAGCGCTGAACGATTCGGTGATGAAACTTGCCCAGGAAGAAGTGGATATCAAAATTGTCCATTCCGGTACCGGTGCCATCAATGAGTCAGATATTTCCCTGGCTGCGGTTTCGGATGCCATCATCATTGGCTTCAATGTGCGGCCCACCCCCAAGGTAAGAGGTCTTGCCAAGGAAGAGAACATTGACATGCGGTTTTATGATATCATTTACAATGTTATCAATGATATCAAGGCGGCCCTCACCGGATTAATGCCCTCTACTTTCCATGAGAGCATTCTGGGACGTGCCGAAGTTAGAGATGTCTTTGTTATTCCCAATAAGGGCACCGTTGCCGGTTCCTTTGTGCTGGACGGCAAGGTTACCCGGGGGGATAAAATTCGACTGCTGCGGGATGGGGTGGTGAAATGCAAATCCACCGTGGCATCCCTGAGACGATTCAAGGATGATGTGAAAGAAGTGGCCCAGGGCTATGAATGTGGTATTGGTATTGAAAAATACAATGATATCAAAACGGATGACATTTTTGAATGTTATGAGATTGAAGAGCGTAAGGCCACCCTGGAGCAGATAAAATAATGAAGCCATATCCAAGGGGAGATCGGGTGGGGATAAAAATTCAGGCATCCCTCACCGAACTCATGACCAAAAAATTACAGGACCCCAGAATCGAAATGGCCACCATCAGCGGGGTCAAAATGACACCGGATCTGCGCATCGCCTATGTTTATTTCTCTGTGTTTGGCGATGAAAAGCGGGTCCAGGAGGCCCTGGAGGGATTTAAAAGCTCCCTGGGATTTATCAAACGAAGCATTGCCCCCCAACTGGGACTTCGTTATATGCCGGATTTGAAATTTATGCATGACACCTCCTTTGACCGGGGAAGTCGCATTGATCGCCTTCTCAAGGGAACCCTCCCTGAAGGTGACCATTGACCCCCATAATGGATGGCATTATTGCCGTGGATAAACCTGCCGGGATTTCTTCTGCCAGGGTTGTTGCCCGGTTGAAAAGACGGCCCGGCGTTAAAAAAATAGGCCACACAGGCACCCTGGATCCGTTTGCAACGGGGGTGCTTTTATGTGGTATCAATAAAGGCACCCGGCTTTCCCGGTTTTTACTCGGGGGAGAAAAGTCCTATCTTGCCGGTATTCACCTTGGGGTCACCACCGACACCCTTGATGCCGAGGGAAAGATAATTGCCTCTGCTGAAAATGGTATGGTGAATGATCTCACCCAGGAGCAGGTCATGGCGGTGGTGGCTGGATTTAAAGGTCCCCAGAAACAGATTCCACCGGTGTATTCCGCCTTAAAGCACAATGGGGTCCCCCTGTATCGCCTGGCCCGCCAGGGCCGACCCGTGGAAAAACCTGCCAGGGACATTGAAATTTATGACATCCAAATGACATCCATGGTACTTCCCTTGGTGGAGATGGATGTGTACTGTTCCTCAGGTACCTATATTCGAAGCCTGGCCCGGGATATCGGGTCTCATCTGGGGTGTGGGGCGCATCTGGCCAGTTTATGTCGGACCTCGTGTTGCGGTACGTCTCTGGATAAGACCCTTCCCCTTTCCAGCCTTGAACAAATGGATGATGATCTCTTCAACGAGCAGATCATTCCCATGGCCCAGGCGGTCTCCTCCCTGCCCTGTATTTTTGCAGATGAAGTCATGCTGGGGAAAATGCGTTTTGGCCAGGCCTTGGGCGATCTTCTGCCCGGGCCTTCCTTCTGGGTGGGTGGTGGAAAGAATAAATTTCTTCGTATCCTTGACTCCCAGGGACGTCTTGCCGGGGTGGTTGAGTATGATGAAACCGCTGAAACCTATAATTATTGTTGTGTTTTTGTGGATTAATCGTTATCATGTCTTGTTTTTATCCTGGAAACGTGTACCCAGGGGATAAGAACAAATGGCAGGGGTATTTTAAGCAGTGTCTTTAGATCTGTTCTTCTGAATGGAATATTGGATGGCAGATGGATCAAGGACAGTGTATTAGGTTTTTTGAATGTCCCGTATTAATTTTTATAAGAAAGTCTCACCAACACGCTGGAATTAAAAGACTTTCATTTTTCGTTGTGGCTGGTCTTACAGCCATGTATGTTATATGAAAGAGTAGGCACATCTAATATTCTTTTATACTTCGTTGTGGGTAGGCCGAGGTCAGAATACGGTCTGCCTGTGGCAGTTATTCCAAATTTAAGGAGTAGTAAAGTGGTTTTACTGGCAGAAAATAAAGAAGAGATGATTGAAAATTTTAAGCTCCATGATTCAGATACCGGTTCCCCGGAGGTGCAGGTGGCAATTTTGACCCATCGCATCAGTTACCTGACGGAGCATTTTAAAACCCACAAAAAAGATCATCATTCAAGAAGGGGCCTGCTCATTCTGGTCGGTCGCAGACGTCGTCTTCTGGACTATGTCAAACATAAAGATGTTGCAAGATATCGAAGTCTCATTGAAAGACTGGGACTGAGAAGATAAAAAAACAAAATACCGACATCTGATTGCAGGTGTCGGTATTGTTGCTCAATTTTTTGATTTATTTGTATCTGTTTAACAGCACCCCATCTTCACCCATTCAGGCCTTCTCGAATAGCAATAGTATGTTTCGAAGTCCTGACTGGGCAATGGGGGCACTGATAGACAGATACTGACCAGCCGTTTTCCCAATTCTGGGGGGCTATCTGAGTAGTTTTATTTATTTAAATGAATGAAAATTGAGCTATTTAAATAAACGGGCGGTAACTCTTTGGCAGATGCCTGAATAAGTTCGCACATGCGCCATGCAGGACAGTGTCCTGATGGTGGATGTGCGGGTTTATTCTGCATAAAGATGCTTTTAGAACCGCCCTTTTTTACAGGAGAAAATATGGAACAAGTTTTTACAACCCAATTAAATGGTAAGGAATTCAGTATTCGTTCCGGTAAGATCGCCAAGCAGGCTTCCGGGTCTGTGGTGGTTCAATATGGGGAGACCATGGTGCTGGTGACGGCAGTGAGTGCCAAAAGCCCAAAACCAGACATCAGTTTTCTGCCCCTCACTGTTGAATATCAGGAAAAGATTTATGCAGCAGGCCGGATCCCCGGCAATTATTTCCGCCGGGAAATTGGTCGTCCCAGTGAGAAAGAGACCCTGACCTGTCGCCTCATTGATCGTCCCATTCGCCCTTTGTTTGATAAAGGCTATAATTTTGAGACCCAGGTGATTGCAACGGTATTGTCCATGGATCAGGAGCATGAGCCAGACACATTGGCCCTGGTGGGGGCATCTGCTGCCCTGGGACTTTCTGATATTCCCTTTGCTGGCCCCATTGCCGGTATTCGGGTGGGTCGTATTGACGGTGAGTTTGTTGCCAACCCCACTGTTGAACAATTAGCGCAAAGCGACATTGAGCTGGTGGTTGCCGGTTCCAGAACCGGGGTGATCATGGTGGAAGGTGGCGCAGATATGGTCTCTGAAGAAGAGATGCTGGATGCCATCTTTTTTGGACACCAGGCCATGCAGCCTTTGATTGATATCCAGGAATCCCTTAAGGCGGCCATGGGTAAAGAGAAACGGGCCTTTGAGACCCCCCAGCCAGATGAGGCTCTTTTTGAACGGGTAAAAGCGATTGCGGCTGAGAAAATCCATGCCACTGTCCAGACCCAGGGTAAAATGGAACGTAACAAGGCATTGGATGTGCTCAAAAAAGATGTGATTGACAGCCTGGGTGAGGAATATGCCGACAGGGTGGGGGAAATCAAGGATCTGTTTTCCAGCCTTCTTAAAACCACCTGCCGGGACATTGTACTCAATGAAGACAAACGCATTGATGGCCGTCCCTTTGATGAAGTCAGAGAGATTACCTGTGAAGTGGGCAACCTTCCCCGGCCCCATGGAAGTGCCTTGTTCACCCGGGGGGAAACCCAGGTGCTGGGCACATTGACATTGGGTTCTGGCAGGGATGAGCAGCGGGTGGAAACCCTGGGGGGTGAAGAAACTCGATCCTTTATGCTTCACTACAATTTCCCTCCCTATTCCGTGGGTGAGTGTAAACGGCCTGGCGGTCCCAGCAGACGGGATGTGGGCCATGGTAACTTGGCCACCCGGGCTCTTGAACGAGTGCTTCCCGATGCCGAGGATTTTGAGTACACCATTCGTCTTGTGGGGGAAGTCATGGAATCCAATGGCAGCTCTTCCATGGGGACGGTGTGTGCGGGTACCCTGGCCTTGATGGATGGGGGGGTTCCCATTAAAGAACCTGTTTCCGGTATTGCCATGGGTCTTGTCAAGGAAGGGGATAAAACAGTTGTTTTATCAGATATCCTTGGGGATGAAGATCATTTTGGTGACATGGACTTTAAGGTGGCAGGTACCCGAACCGGTATTACAGCCCTTCAGATGGACATCAAAATCCGGGAACTTTCACGGGACGTGCTCATTAAGGCATTGACCCAGGCAAAGGACGGAAGAATACACATTCTTGACAGAATGTTGAGCACCCTTGATGCGGCTCGGGCGGAAATGTCTCCCCATGCCCCCAAGATTATCACCGTTAAGATCAATCCAGATAAAATCCGTGAAATCATCGGCCCTGGTGGTAAAATGATTCGCTCCATCCAGGCAGATACCAATACGGTGATCGAGGTGGATGATACTGGTCTTGTAAAAATTGCTGCGGCAAATCTGGAAGATGGTGAAGCGGCATGTAAGATTGTTAATGACATCGGCATGGATCCCGAAATTGGGGGTATCTATGAGGGTGAAGTGGTTAAAGTCATGGACTTTGGGGCCTTTGTCCGCATTAAAACGGGCACTGATGGGCTGGTACACATTTCTGAACTGGCCGATCATCGGGTGAAAAAAGTCACCGATGTGGTGAAAGAAGGGGATATCATCAAGGTTAAGGTTCTGGATATCACCCGGGATGGCAAGATCAGATTGAGTCATAAAGCGGTTCTTGCTGCAGAATAATGAAATCTCCGGGTCTTAGCGTCTGTGCCCTTGCCAGTGGCAGCAAGGGCAATGCCGTTTTTATCTCCGGTGGAGACAGCGCTGTTCTGGTGGATGCCGGTCTTTCCGGCATTGAACTGGAGCGTCGCATGGCAGCCAAGGGGCTTTCCCCTGACATGCTTTCCGCCGTTGTGGTGACCCATGAACACACCGATCATATCAAAGGGGCGGGTATTTTGAGCCGTCGCTTTGGTATTCCGCTATACCTTAACCAGAAGACCCTACAGGCCGCTTCAAAAAAACTGGGTGCCATTGAGGGTGCCATGAATTTTAAATGTGGCGTTCCCTTTCACATCGGTGATCTCAAGATTAATCCCTTTTCCATTTCCCATGATGCGGCAGACCCTTCGGGGTTTACACTGGAGCATGGCGGGGTGAAAATGGGACTTGCCACGGATCTTGGGGTGGTCACCCATCTGGTTAAAACACATCTCAAAGGATGTGCCCTTCTCTATCTTGAGGCCAACCATGATCCCGACATGCTCAACAATGGCCCTTACTCCTGGTATTTGAAGCAGCGGGTGAAAAGCCGATTGGGCCACCTTTCCAATGCTGCTGCCGGTGATCTGGTCAATGATATTCGTGACAATGCACTTTGTCATGTAATTCTGGCCCATCTGAGTCATGAAAACAACACCCCTGAAATAGCCCTCCAAACCTTCCAGGAACGCTTGAACACCCATTCTCTCCAAGTAGAGGTGGCCATGCCCCATGCCCCTGGAACCCTTATATCTGTGTTTCCAGAAAATAACGAAGCATCTCCCCCTCCCTCCGAATGACTGCCAGATTGATCACCATATAACTGCCACGAGCAGACCGTATTCTGGCCTCGGCTTGCCCACAAAGAAGCATGACAATCCCTCTTGCTTTACCGGGACTTTCATATAACACCCATGCCCTGATGGACACAACGAATATAGGATCGTAGACGCGGAGCCAAATGACTGTATGCCGCCCCCGGGGAGGGGTAATGGGCTCGGCCTGGGACCGTAGACGGCCCAATTGGCTGGTTCCTATTACCCATCGGGGGGGGGCTCTGCTGAGGCTACTTGGACACTTCATTTTCATATAAAAAAAATCCACATAAAAATTGCCATTTATTCATCAGTGCTTCCAGGATAGTGTTTCCAAGCGTTTCAGGGTATATTCCCGGCGTCCCAGACCAATTTTTTCACCATAGGCCAGTTGAAGTTCCCAGGGCACGTTGGGATAAAGTCCCTTGAATTTGTCCTCTCCTGGCAGGGTATTGCAGGTAAGACAGCAGCCGGGAAGGGCTGCTTCTGCATTTACCAGATCCGCCGATGCCTGATCCAGAGCGATGGGATCAGTGGAGGCTGCAATGCCAATGTCTCTGACAATGGGGGCATCATTGTACGGCAGGCAGTCACAGGCCGGGGAAATATCTGAAATAAAATTCACAAAAAGGGCCTTGCCCTGCTTATTTTTCAGCACACCCAATGTGTACTCCATCATTTTTTCCAGAAAAACCGGTATGGTCTGGTTCCAGCGAATATTCACCGACGCTGTGGGACAGCGGATGATGCATTCTCCGCATCCGATGCAGGTTTCTGGATCAATGCTGGCCTTTTTTTCCTCAAGGGTAATGGCGTTGACCGGGCAATGGGCCGCACATTCTCCGCATCCGATGCATGTTTTTCGTTTTACCTTGGGGCTCACGGTGGAGTGCTGGTCCAGCTTTCCCCGACGAGAGGCACATCCCATGCCAAGGTTCTTAAGCGTGCCGCCAAATCCCGACAGTTCATGACCTTTGAAGTGGGCCACGGAAATCAGGGCATCGGCAGATACAATTTCATTTCCAATGTACACCTGTTTGCAATGCTGCTGATTTATTTCAATAACGTCATCGCTCGTTCCCCTGAGCCCATCGGCTATGATAACGGGAGCGCCATCCATGCTGGAAAATGAAAATCCATTCTCCACGGCAGTCTTGATGTGGGTGGGGGTGTCACTGCGGGCACCGGCATACAAGGTGTTGGCATCGGTGAGAAAGGGAATGGCTCCCCTTTTTCTGATGGCTTTTACGATACTTCTGATGTAGGGAGGACGGATGAAAGCCGTGTTGCCCTTTTCCCCGAAATGGAGTTTCACGGCGGTGAGGTCTTCTTTATTTAACACCCCATCAATGCCACTCTGATCTAATAATCTTGCCAATTTTGCAGGAAGATTTTCCCTGGATGTGGCTTTGAAATCCGTGATATATACGGTGCTTGTCATGGTGTTTCTCCTCTAATGTATGATAAAAGATAATGAAGCATGCCAAAAACAGTTGAAAAGTCAACAAATGAAAGGAAATAACATGGAAAAAAGATGTGATGTGCTGGCCCGGATTTATTTACTCCATGATGAATACACCGATGGCCATGGGGCCGTGTGTGAACAGAGCTGTGCATCTTGCTGTACCTGTAATGTCACCATGACATCATTGGAGTATGCCTTTGTGGTGGATGGCATGGATGAGTTGGAAAAAAATAAACTTGCACAAAAGATTGTTCAGGGTCGCAGTGAGCGACGATTCCAACCAGCGTATACCATAAATGAAATGGCGGCGCGTTGCCTTAAAGGAAAAGAGATTCCCGAAGAGGAAAATGACCCCTCCTGGGGACAGTGTCCCCTGCTTTACCAGGGTGCATGCACCATCTATGAAAAAAGGCCCCTGGGATGTCGCATGCTTATTTCCCAGGTCAAATGTCAGGAAGTGGGATATGCCCGCATGCCTCCCTTTCTCCTTACCTTGAATAATCTGTTCCAGCAGGTGGTTGAGCATATGGATGCCCGGGGGACTTCTGGAAATCTTACAGATATGATTTTGTGGCAGGCAGAATGTGCACATAAGGATGCACTGTCCCACCCCCCTGGACCACATATATTAAACAATTGCCGGGCTCCGGTATTTATGGTGCCCCCGGAGCACCAGGAGCAGATCCGTCCTTTGATGGCGAAATTGTCCCATCTCATGGAAGATCATGAAAAAAGGTGAAGATTGGGCCGCAGGGTTGTTTCTGGTTTTTTTAGTGCAAGGGTGGTGATGATATCCTGGATCTCTGTTATTTCATTCCCCTTGAGAACTTCTTTGCAGATGGCATGACCAAATTTAAATCCAGCTCCAAAATAAGGTACATATTTTTTAAATAATTTTACAGCAGTTCTTTCATCATGGTATTTCAGCAATAGCTGTGTGAGCCTAATGGCTGCATTAAAACCGGTCTGTTTATCGGGAATAAATCCCTGGGACCACTGGGCAAACAGCCATGGATGGGCCACTGCCATGCGGCCGATGGAAAATCCATCACATCCGGTTTGTTCAAACATTCGTTCACAGTCTGACCATTCAAACAGGTTGCCATTTCCAAAAACAGGTATGGAAACCGTCTGTTTCACATGGGTAATATGCTCCCACAAGGGGGGTCTGGATCGTCGATCCGGTGCGATTCTGGGGTGGAACACCAGGGCATCGGCACCGGCATCCTCAAATCGCCGAGCAATGTCCACGGCAGGTGTGACATTGTTTTCCCACCCCGTACGAAATTTTACAAAAACAGGCATGTCCACGGCCTGTCGAACCGCTTTAACTATGTCCACGGCAAGGTCCGGTGACTTAAGAAGAATGGCACCGCTGCCCTTTTTGCAGATGGCGGATACGGAACATCCAAAATTGAGATCCACACCAAAGAATCCCTCTTTTTCAATGCGCTGTGCAGCCCGGGCCATGCTCAGGGGATCGGGTCCAAAAATTTGGCACACCAGGTGGGGCAGCTCTGCTGTGCGCCATTTAAATACCTGGGACACTGCCGGATTCTCATGGGGGACTGCCTTGGCACTGCACATCCCGGTGAAAAGCAATCCATATCCCCCAAATTCCGCCACAAGTTCCCTGAACGCAATGTGGCCAAGACCTGCCATGGGGGCCAGTAACAGCCGATTGGAAATGGTGCTCCCTTTGATGGTAAGGGAGGTGTTGAGAAAAGGAGGACAATGTATTTTTAAGGTCTCCTTGCTTTTGTTTTCATTCTGGTTCATGTTGACATCTTTCCATGCTTGTAATAATTTGTTAGGTTATTTTATGTATTCAATTTTCGGAATGGGATAACGGCCAAGGCAGAAACCATCCCTAAAAAAATGCAAAAATTAGAATTGCTGGATCCAAGCCTGAGCATTGAATTAATAACAGGATTATGTGTATGAATAACAGACATGAACAGGAAAAAAAACAGTTTAAGCAGTTGTTTCAAAAAGAAGGGGTGGATGCCTTTGAGAAACGTTTCAAGGTGCTGGACTGTTTTTTAAAAATAGAACAGCACGTTACCTGCCGGGAAATCACAGACCAGCTTAAGATCGATGGAAATCCCATGGATACTGAATTTGTGGAAGAGACCATGAAATTTTTGTGTCGTTTTGGATTTGCCCACATGGTACAGTTTGAGGACGGACCCCGGCGGTATGAACACCGGCATCTGGGGATGCACCATGACCACATGGTCTGTGTTAAATGTGGTGATATCCTTGAATTCAAGGATGAAGTACTGGAAAAAAAGCAGGCCCATGTGGCCGCTGCCTATGGATTTCATATGCTCCAGCATCGCATGGAAATTTATGGTATCTGTTCAAAATGTCTTAAATCTCGGGAATTGATGATGCCCTTGTGCCGGGCTCGCCAGGGAGAAACCTGTATCATTAAGTCCTTTAGTGGAGGAAGAAGAGCCCAGATGCGGTTGTCCTCCATGGGGCTCAGATACGGGGATGCCATTGAGGTGGTATCCTCCCAGGGAGGCGGGCAGATGGTGGTGGCCACAGGAGACAGCCGTTTTGCCATTTGTCATGGACTGGCTGAAAAAATTCTGGTTCAGCATGCCCCACCGGAAATGGATGCAGATACCCCCCTTACACACGGGCATGGCCCTGGAAGACTGCCGGGAAGAAAAATTTCCCTGAGCGATATGAAGCAGGGCCAGGAGGGGGTTATTGTCAGGGTGGGGGGGGAAGGAACCTTGCGCAGGCGCCTGCTGGAGATGGGGATTAACCGGGGAACCCATATTTATGTGGAAAAATACGCACCACTGAAGGATCCCCTTGAGATCATTGTCAAGGGGTACCATGTATCCCTCCGGGTGGAAGAGGCGGCTAATATAATGGTTGAGGATGTGCAGTCGGTGAAGCATCCATGAAAAACGTGACCATGGCCCTGGCCGGTAATCCCAACTCGGGTAAAACCACCATTTTTAACAATCTCACCGGTGCCCGCCAGAAGGTTGGAAACTGGCCGGGTGTCACCGTGGAAAAAAAAGAAGGGACTCTGAAACGGGATGGGTACCACTTGAAGATCGTGGATCTACCTGGAACTTACAGTCTGACCCCTTTTTCCATTGAAGAAATTGCTGCCAGGGACTTTATTTTGGATGAAAAGCCCGATGTGGTGGTGAACATCATTGATGCGGCCAATCTTGAGAGAAGCCTCTATCTTGCCATGCAGATCATGGAGCTCGATCGTCCGGTGGTGTTTGCGCTGAACATGGCAGATCTTGCCCGTTCCAAAGGCATCTCGATTGATGCCGAACGTCTGTCCATGCTCCTTGATGTACCGGTTATTTTCACCGTTGGGAACCGTGACCAGGGCATGGATGAGCTGGTGGAAACAGCCATTCAGGCCGCAGAATCCTTTCCCATGGGAACATCCGGGCGTAAGGTCAAGTACAACAGAGAAATTGAGTCCTTGATTTCAGAGTTAAAAACCGTATTACAGGAAAATTTTCAGGGACATCATCCCCATCCGGTGCGCTGGACAGCCATTAAGCTCTTGGAATCGGATCAGGTGGTGAAAAAAAGTCTGGAGGAACTCTCCCCGGAGTTGGAAAAAGAAATGACGCAACTGGCAGCCCGAAGTCGTTTCCGGCTGGAAACAATTTTTCATGATGATCCAGAGATTGTCCTCACCGATGATCGGTACGGATTCATTGCCGGCATTGTCAAAGAGGTGGTGACCCTGTCCCCCCGGAAAAGGGCGGACATGTCCAGAAACATTGATCTGGTGCTGACCAACCGTTTTTTAGGGTTTCCCATATTTATTTTTTTCATATGGGCCATGTTTCAGCTTACCTTTTCCCTGGGGGCATACCCCATGGGGTGGATTGAATCCGGGGTTTCCTTTTTGTCCGGTCGGCTTGATCTTCTGCTGGCCCCGGGACTGTTGAAAGATCTTTTTCTGGATGGTATTGTGGCCGGCATTGGCAGTGTCATTGTTTTTTTGCCCAACATTTTGATTCTTTTTTTCTGTATTGCCCTGTTTGAGGATACCGGTTACATGGCCCGGACGGCGTTTCTCATGGATCGGGTGATGCACATGGTGGGGCTGCATGGGAAATCTTTTATTCCCATGCTCATGGGATTTGGCTGCAATGTACCTGCCATCATGGCCACGCGATCCCTGGAAAATAGAAAGGATAGAATTCTCACCATCCTCATTACCCCCTTTATGTCCTGTTCTGCCCGGCTTCCGGTTTACATTATCCTGGCCGGGACTTTTTTTGGCTCCCGGGCCGGATCGGTTATTTTTGGCCTTTATTTTACGGGTATTGTGGTGGCCATTGCGTCGGGTAGACTCTTTCGATCCACCCTTTTACGGGGCCAGGACGCCCCTTTTGTCATGGAACTGCCCCCCTACCGGGTCCCCATGCTGAAAAGTCTTATGATTCACATGTGGGATCGCAGCAAAATGTTCCTTAAAAAAATGGGGGGGGTTATCCTGGTGGGTTCCATCATTATCTGGGCCTTGTCCACCTTTCCCCGTCTGGAAAATTATTCCATGGATTATGAGGGTGACATTGAACGAATAAACAATCAGGCAGAGATTGCCCTGTCCGGTGCTGGGGGAGATGGTAGTGGAGGGATGCCCCAGGAGATGGTTGCAAAAATTTCAGAGCTGGAAAGACTGAGAAGTCAGGAGCAGGTGGAACACTCTTTTATTGGCGGGATGGGAAGGGCCATGGAGCCATTGTTTGCCCCCCTGGGTATTGATTGGAGATCCGGGGTAGCCCTGGTGACAGGATTGGTGGCCAAGGAGGTAGTGGTGAGCACCATGGGGGTGTTGTACGGCATTGGTGACGGCGAGTCCGATGCATTAAAGGCGGCATTGAAAAAATCGGGCATGACCCCGTTGACGGCACTTTCCATGATGGTTTTTGTGCTTTTATATGTACCCTGCCTTGCCACCATATTTGCCATCTGGCGAGAAACCTCTGCGGGTTGGGCCTGCTTTAATCTTTTATATACAACATCCATGGCCTGGGTGGCTTCATTTCTTCTTTACCAGGGGGGGGTAATTCTGGGATTTGGATAAATTTTTTATGGAGGCAGTCATGGCTGCCATGGCAGTCAGAGAGGCACAAATGAAAGTTATTAAATCTATGTTCGGAAAATTTACTCATAACGGGTTTCATGGAATTTTTTTTTCCACCATGGTGATCCTGCAATTTATGGTTTTGCCCACAGGGGTTTTTGCCCAGGAGCGACTGGCTGTTACTTCCAAAATTGCCAATGTCAGATCGGGGCCCGGCACCAATTATGATATTTTGTGGCGGGTGGAAAAATATTACCCCTTTATTGTTCTGGAGAAAAAAGAGGGCTGGGTTCATTTTAAAGATTTTGAGGGGGATGAGGCCTGGATACATAATGCCCTTGTGAAAAAAATAAATTCTGTTATCACCCTTAAGGATAATTGTAATGTCAGATCAGGCCCCGGCACCGATACCCCTATTGTGTTTACTGTGGAAAAAGGGGTTCCCTTCAAGGTGATTGAAACCCGGGGGGAATGGCTTAATGTTGAACATGCCGATGGAGATCAGGGCTGGATTTTTAAAAGTCTTGTGTGGTAGATATGGCCTTGATCGCAGTATTTGCAACCCATTTGTGATGTGGTGAACATTGAATGGACCGTTTTTTTCAGGTTGATGGACCATTTTTAAGAATTTGTAGATTGTTTGGTTATAGGATGCCGAAAATAAGAATAAATTTACTTTAGAGAGGTAAAAATGTCAGAAAAAATTTCCAATGCGCGTAAAAAAGAGCTTGAACAACCCGACCCATTTATAGAGGCGCTTTACAAAGGAGTGGCCCTTGTAAAGGAGTATCAAAAGCAATTTGTCTGGGCTGCATGTGCCATGATTGCCGTCATTATAATTATTTTTGGCACAATCTACAGCATCAACTCCTCTGAGGATAAAGCCTCCATCCTTTTGACCCAGGCCCTTGAATCCTACAGCAAGATGACACCCATTGAGGGCTATGATGCCGTTCAGGAGGATTTGAATCAACTGATGGAGCAATATCCCAATACCAGTGCTGGCAAAATGGGCAGGGTGCGATTTGCAGAAATTTGTTATGATGCAGGTAAGTTTGACGAGGCATTGATCCTTTACCAAGAGGTGCTGGCCGATTTTTCCCATGATCCCATCATGGCAAATCTCATCCAGGTCGCCCTGGGCCATACCTGTCAGATGCTTGAAAAAGATGATAGGGCCACTGACATGTTTAAAGCGGTGGCCCAGGGAAAGAGTGCTTTCTTAAAGGATGAGGCTTTGTTTAACTTGGGACTTCTGGCAGAGAAATCGGGCGCAGATGATCAGAGCCGCGTTTATTTTAATAAAATTCTATCTGATCATGCCCAGTCCATTTATGCCACCATTGCTCAGTCCCGGGTTGGTAAAACCAATTCTTGATTTTCCGCTGCCTGCTGTCAAGGGGGATTTGACTCTTTCATCATTTGTGTGCATTAAAAAAGGCCGTCACGGAACACCGTGACGGCCTTTTTTAAAGGAGGAAAAAGATGAAAAACCAACTTTATCGGTTAGTTTGATTTTATTATGATGCACATGGCGTGCCATGTGCATTGTGATGGGGGCTTGTTTTGTGATAAATAAATTTTATTTTTTAAAAAGTATTTAAAATCAGATGGTTATATCTTATGCCCATGGCGTTCATAAAGCCTTTGGTCATGGAGAAGATTAAAGCAAAAATTGATTAAAGTTCAAGATTTTGAACTTTAAAAAAATGATATTTTTTGTTATGTCGTTTAACTAATTGAAATTTAATGGGTTTAAACCGCATGTTGTGATGGTTTATAATTTTGAACTTTTGGGGGGTGAGTTCAAAATATTAAACCCCCATGGGGAAATCTGCCCTATCGTGCTAAGTTTTCACAATCCATGTTTTTTTAACTTTTGATTCAACCCACTTTTTCCAATTCCCAGTATTTTGGCGGCTTTGGTCTGTACATTACCTGAAAGCTCCATGGCCCTTTTTATCATGCGTTTTTCCACGGTAGCGAGGGTTTCTGCGAGGCCTGCATTTTCCGGTATCCCTTCCAGTGGCATTGAAGACAGAGATGTAGATGGGGACTGCAATTTCATGGGGAGATCTTCAACGGTTATGATGGTGCCTGTGGCAAGTATCACAGCCCTTTCAACAACATTTTCAAGTTCCCTTACATTGCCGGGCCATGAATATTCAAATATCAGCCTTGCGGCCCGGGGGTCCACTCCGTCCACTGGATGCTGGGTTTTTCTTTCATGGGCATATTTATGGATAAAGTGGTTCACCAGCAGGGGGATGTCTCCGTCCCGATCCCTCAGGGGGGGCATTACCGCTTTAACAACGTTGAGACGATAATAAAGATCTTCCCGGAAATTTCCCTTTTCTACCTCTTTTTCCAGATTTTTATTGGTGGCGGCGATGAGGCGAAAATTTATCTTCAATGGCTTTGTCCCCCCCACCCGTTCAATGGTTTTTTCCTGGAGTACTCTTAAGAGTTTTACCTGGATACTGGTGGGAAGTTCTCCAATTTCATCCAGAAAGAGGGTCCCTTGGTCTGCCAGTTCAAATCTTCCTTTTTTCATACTGGCGGCACCCGTAAAGGCACCTTTTTCATGACCGAATAATTCACTTTCCAAAAGGGATTCTGCAAAGGCGGAACAATTCACCGCCACCAGGGGATGATCCTTTCTCTGACTGTTGTAGTGGATGGAGCGGGCTGCCAGCTCTTTACCGGTACCGCTTTCGCCTTCAATGAGAATACTGGCATCGGTGGGGGCGACCTTCCGGATTATATTGTAAAGCTCTTCCATGGGCTTACTCTTCCCGATGATGTTATCAAAATTATAGCGGGTGGAAATTTCCGCTTTGAGGCGGGAGTTTTCTTTAACAATTTCATGGATGGCAATGGCTTTTTTTATATGGGCCACCAGGGTTTCATTGTCAAAGGGCTTCAGAATATAGGTAAAGGCACCTTGTTGCATGGCTTCCACGGCCCGTTCCACACTGCCGTGGGCGGTCATCACTATCACCGGCATGGTGGGGGCAAGCTCCTTGATCTGCGTCAGGAGTTCAATGCCGTTCATGCCCGGCATCATCACATCGGTTAAGACAAGATCAATGGGTTCACTTCGCAAAATATCAAGGGCAATCAATCCGCTGGACGCTGTAACAGGCTCAAACCCTTCTTCTCTAATGACCTCTCCAAGGATGGTGGGGTAATTCTTTTCATCATCCACAATAAGAACTTTGTCCATGGCTATGCCTCCGTGATGGGTAGGGCAATGACCACCCGGGTTCCTTCGGGCTGGGCATTGGAAATGTGAATATTCCCCCTATGGGATTTAATGATATTTTTCACAATGCCAAGGCCCAGGCCGGTGCCGAGCTCCTTGGTGGTGAAAAAAGGGGTCCATATTTTTTTTAGGTCCTCTGGGTCAATTCCGTGGCCTTCATCCTGTATGGTGAGGTGCACATGGGTTTTGTCAGCGCAAAGGATGATTAAAATGGTCTTTCCCGGGGGGGTTGCCTGTAGCGCATTGAGCAAAATATTTAAAAAAGCCTGGTAAAGGCGGTTGAAGTCGCCCATGATCAAAGGGATTCCACCATGGACTTGTTTATTGAAATCAATTTTCTTTTCCTTTGCCTGCTGCGTTATAAAATGGAGGTTTTTTTCAATTAACTCCTCAATGGAGCAGGGCTTTAGGTCCGGTGTCATGGGACGGGCAAAGTCAAGAAAATCTCCTATGATATTGTTCAGACGGATGGATTCTTCAAGGATAATGTCCACAATTGTGGTGGATTCCTTGAGCCTTGTCATTTTCTTTTGCAGCAGCTCTGCCGAGCTTTTAATGATGCCCAGGGGGTTTCGGATTTCATGGGACACCCCGGCGGTCATCTCCCCAATGGCGGAAAGATGTTCTGCTCGTTGCAATTTTTCTTCCAGTTTCAGGCGTTCTTCCGCTCTTTTTTCAATGATGATTTCCCCTTGTTTCACCACAAAACGAAGTACAAAAAAAAGTGACCCCATGATAAAGGTACACGAGGTGACAATGAGTAACTGTAGTTTAAATATTTTTGCATAGTCCCGGGATACATCCTGAACGATTTCCATTACGCCAAGGACAGGTCCTGAGATGGCAGACAGGGGTTTTTCGGCCCGGAGGGGGGCAAAGGTGACTATTTTTGTGGTGTTGGGAATCCCAAGAAGTAGTTGTAAAAAATTTCCGGTACGCACCAGATTTGAAGTGGATTGATTCTTAATAGCCTTGTCATAGGCTGTTCCACTGGGCTGTTTTTTTCCGATTCTATCTTTGTCCAGACTGTAAGAAATAATATTCTTAAGGTCATAGATATTGACCATTTCCACATTAAAACTGTGGATGGTGGAGCGGATAACTCTGTCCATGCGGGTGTACTGATCCTTTTCCCTGAGCTGGACCTTGCCATATTTTAATACAACCGGGATGATAAATTGTAAAAAAACCTGGTGATTGAGGTTTTCCACCAGAAGATGGGCATATTCTTCATTTTTCTGCTGGAGTAGACGCTTTACCCAGTGGGTATTGATGGCAGAAAGTGCAATGGTTGCTGTGAACATAACCACCAGGCTGGAAAATGTGAAAAATTTTACCAGCCGAAAAGGCCTTTTTTCTGTACTGTGTGGTTGAATCATTT
>Ga0307929_1001391_pt1 | contig 18458 bp, 18 predicted proteins | sample AceLakmetage1330_FD_203160 | JGI IMG/M metagenome (GOLD analysis project Ga0307929, IMG submission 203160) | Saline water microbial communities from Ace Lake, Antarctica - #1330 | ecosystem: Environmental > Aquatic > Non-marine Saline and Alkaline > Saline | place: Antarctica: Ace Lake...
AACTCGATGACTCTGAAAACATATCTGACGTTCGAATAATCTTTTCAATTTTATTTTTATAAATTTCTGATATTTCACTGCCATCCCGGAGCACAAGGCGTATCGAAACATTTTTTTCAGATAAGCTCCGTAAAACCTGCTGCCCAACAAATCCGGTGGCACCTGTTAATAAGATCACAGGATTCATACGATCTCCAACTCAGGCACAGCAAGAACAAATTGACCGCCCCATTCTCTTATGTATTGCAATTGCTCCATCACCTCATTTTTCAGATTCCAGGGCAAAACAACAACATAATCAGGCCTTTCAATCTTCAGGAAGTCCTCTGGTACAATCGGTATTCTACTGCCTGGCATATATTTTTCCTGTTTCTCTGGATTTCTATCAACAACATAGGGCAATAAATCAGGCCTTACTCCTGCAAAATTTATCATAGTATTGCCTTTCGCAGCTGCGCCATATGCAGCTATTTTCTTTCCCCTCTTTTTAGCTCCAAGCAAAAAGCTGATAAAATCAGTCTTAACTTTTTCTGACTTTTCCTGAAAACCCTGGTAGTAACCCACGGTCACCATACCAAAACTTGATTCTCTTTTTAGTAACTTTTTTACAGCATCTGTCTCAACGTGATGACCATCCTTAATTTTTTGAGCATACACACGCAAACTACCACCATGGGTTGACAATTCTTCAACATCAAATAATTTCAACCCATTTGCCTCAAAAATCGTGTTAACTGCTGTCAAAGAGAAATATGAGAAATGCTCGTGATATATTGTATCGAATTGATTCTGACTTACCAAATTAAGAAGATGGGGAAATTCAAAAGTGGCTACTCCATTGGGCTTAAGCAGTATGGAAAAGCCTTTAACAAAATCGTTAATATCGGGTACATGTGCTAAAACATTATTTGCAGCAATCAGATCCGCTTGACGTCCTTGTTTTACAAGCTCCTCTGCTTTATCTATCCCAAAGAAATCTTCAATAATTTCAATCCCCTTTTCCCTTGCTGCCTGTGCGGCGCCATGGGTTGGTTCAATGCCATAGCAGGGAATCGCCCGTTCTTTCACATATTGCAATAAATAACCATCATTGGCAGCGATCTCAACGACCATACTGGCTGTACCCAGATGAAATCGAGAGACCATATTATCTACATAGTTTCGGGCATGCTCCAGCCAGGATGTAGAAAAAGAGCTAAAATAGGCATAATCCTCGGAAAACATCTCATCGGTTCCAACAAAATCCAATGTCTGTACAAGCCAACATTGAGCACAGACCATCACCTTAAGGGGATACCATTTTTCCGGCTCTTTCATACTCTTTTCTGTCAGATAGGAGTTGGAAGGTGGTGAGCTGCCTAAGTCAATAAAGGTATAGGTAAGTTCAGTCCCGCAATGTCTACAAATCATTCTATTACGATTCCTTTAAATTGCCTGTCAATATTTGGATGATTTTTATCACGTTCCGAAATATCTGTGATTTCCAAAGGCCATTTGATTGCAATTGCAGGATCCAGTGCATTAACAGCTCCTTCTGCTTCGGATGTGTAAAGGGAAGAATGAAGATAGAGCAATTCACAATTATCCGTCATAGTTTGAAAACCATGGGCAAAGCCTTCTGGTATAACCATCATCTTTGCATTCTCCTTTGAGAGCTCTTCTCCATGCCAATTTAGAAATGTTGGTGAATTTTTTCTAAGATCTATGGCAACGTCCCAGACACGACCCTGGAGACATCGAATCAGTTTCATTTCAGAATGGGGTGGATGCTGAAAATGCATTCCGCGAATGACACCAGCAGACTCTGTGCAGGAGTGATTAATTTGCACAATATTACGGCTTTTTAATATTTTCCCTAATTCATCATTACAAAAACACCTCATAAATCTGCCGCGATCATCGACATGGGGAGTTATTTCGATAACGTAAAGATCCTTGATATATGTGCTCTTAATATTCATTTAAAAACTTTTTGCCCGCTATAGAGTTCACCACGCATCACCATACCTTCCACGGAGTATCCCCCTGGCTCCACATTTTATTAAGAATATCCATATCCCGTACAGTATCCATGCAAAACCAGAAATTATCATGTTTATAGACCATCAACTCCCCCTGACTGGCAAGCTCCTCCATGGGACCATATTCCAGATCACAATCTTCCTCTTCCGACAAATAATCAAATATCCTTCGATTAACAACAAAGAATCCACCATTAACATAGTGCCCGTTGTTTACCTTTGGCTTTTCGCGAAAAGAGAGAACTTGCTCTCCCTGAATCTGGAGTTCTCCAAATTTTGCACTGGGGTTGATTCCGGTAACCGTAATCATACGGCCATGGGCATTATGAAAATTTAATAACTTTTTGATATTAACATTGGAAAGACCATCTCCGTAAGTTAACATAAAAGTGTCCCCATCAATATATTTCTCAACCCGCTTCAGCCTGGCCCCTTTCAGGGTATTTGCTCCCGTATCGGCCATGGTAATCTTCCACCCGGCCTCTTCATGGCAATTCTGCAAACATGTTGATTGCGTTTTTCCCAGCTCAACTGTGATATCATTATTCATCAGCTCATAATTACAGAAATAATCCTTGATCATCGCCCCTTTATAGCCAAGGGGCAAAACAAAATCTTTCAATCCATAATGGGCATATGTTTTCATGATATGCCAGAGTATTGGTTTAGTGCCTATCTTCACCATGGGTTTGGGGCGGTACTCAGTCTCCTCCCTGAGGCGCGTACCCAGCCCACCGCATAAAATCACAGTTTGCATTTGTGTGATACTCCTAATTTAAGCAGATTTAATGCCTTTACGATCAAATATTTGACTTACTGCCTGCATGCAGAACATCCAGATGTGGTATTTGAAAATTTGCTCGTTATGATATCCATTCTGCATCTGCCTGACGGGCATCATGAATATAGGATTCAAGTTGGGATGCAGTAATGACCAATGACTGACTATAATATGTCTTATACCACTCTGCTGTTTTGACACAGGTTAGGTGCGTATTCCAGATAGCTTTCCAGTGAAGTTTCATCCTGGCCTTGGAACAGTCCAGTTTTAACAGATTTGCCTCGTGGGGATTGGCTCTGTTTTTCTCAACCCTGTATTCGATTTTATTCCAGATTTTTTGCATCTCCTGCACAACCTTAACCACGGAGGTTGCTCCATCATCATTAGGTCCGAAGTTCCAGGCTTCAGCATACTCTTTTTTCCCTTCCAGAAGTTTTTGTCCAAGCTGGAGATAGGCGGAAAGGGGTTCCAAAACGTGTTGCCAAGGGCGGGTAGCTTCGGGGCTCCTGATTAAAAGTTCTTTTCCCCTGCTGGCAGCCTCCATCATATCAGTTACGATACGATCCCTGGCCCAATCACCACCGCCAATCACATTCCCGGCACGGGCACTGGCTAACAAAATACAATGTTTTTTGCCATATGCTTCACGGCTGAAAAAAGAATTCCTGTAGGCAGAGGTTACCAGTTCAGCACAGCCTTTGGATGCGCTGTAGGGGTCATAACCGCCCATGGGATCATTTTCACGATAGCCCCAGACCCATTCCCGGTTTTCGTAGCACTTATCGCTGGTAATATTGACAATTGCCCTAACTGATGAGGTGTGTCGGCACGCTTCAAAGATATTGGCAGTACCGATGATATTGGTGTGCAAGGTGTCAACGGGCTGTTCATAGGAGAGGCGAACCAAGGATTGGGCAGCCAGATGAAAGACAATCTCAGGTCTAAACTCGTTAATAGTCTGTTTAAGAACATTCAAATCACGGATATCCCCAATCACGGATCTCATTGTCAGATCAGACTCAATAAGAGAAAAGTGATTTGGAGTCGTATTGGGAGCCAAAGAAAAGCCAAGGATATCCGCCCCCATGGCAGACAACCACATGCAGAGCCAGGAACCTTTAAATCCGGTATGACCGGTAACAAGAACCCTTTTCCCCTGATAAATATCATTGAACATGCAATATTTTCGGGAAATCGAATGCATAGGGTTGGTTATTCCTTCCAGAGCGACCATGTTTTCTTTCGTTTTTTAGGCATCATTCATTCACTGGTTGACACTTTCTCAAAATAATCCCTTAAATTCTGGGAATCTCCTTAAAAAGTGTCAACTACTTTTAAGTAGAATATGGGGGTTCTTAAACCAAAACACAATTTAACTCTCCATGCCTGCCTCCTATTTCAACCATGGGCTTGGGCTTCAAATGCGTTTCCTCCGATATTTTCGTACTCAGACCCCCCGCCAGTATGACAGCCTTCAAGAGTATTCCTCCACTGGTTTATTTAAACCAGGTCCTGATAATGGTTTTAAAAAAATACAACGCATATTTTACATTTTTCCCTTTTTTACTCTTTCCACTGATTCTTTGCTTGATCAATACCGGTTGTTCATTTAAACATAGATTGTGCTTCACTGCTTCTATAATCAACTCCGCCGTGTGATACTGGTCCTGGTTCAATTCGCAGATATTGAGAATTGCTGGATTCAGTGCCCGGTATCCGGAAGCTGGATCGGTCACCTTTTGCCCCAGAATCAGACTGATGAATTTACCAAAAAGAACGACACCCCAATAACGCAACCTGGAATAACGCTCCATGTCTCCAAGCATTCTGGATCCGATAACGATATCAGCATTTTTATCAAGTATCGGTGCAACCAGCTTTTCCAGATCTTCAGGGCGATGCTGTCCATCACCGTCCATGGTTACTATCACTCTGGGTTTTATATGGAGCGCAATATCAAACCCCACCCTGAGGGCCGCTCCCCCTCCCCGATTGATCAGATGACGGGCACACGGTACATTCAGACGTCTGCACAGCGATGCGGTGTAGTCACTGCTGCCGTCATCCACTATCAATAAAAATACCGGTACATCAAGGATCGTTGTCGGCAGGGTTGGAAGAATCCTTGCAAGGTTTTCACCTTCATTATATGCCGGGATGACAATCAGAATAGAATTCTCACCTATCAAATGATCGTGATGGGAAAGAATAAATTTATCAACAGCCATGGCCCGAACCAGGCGATCAAAACCAGCACTTAGGTATTTGGACTTCCCGCGCTCATAAATCAATAAAAACCATAGGGACCCCGAAGACATAATCAGCAGCGTCAGCAGTCGACCCCTTTCATGATGATCAAGGGAAAGAACCTCAGCCGGCAGTGTCAACAAGCCCGGAAAAAGACTGACCATGAGCATAAAAAAACCAAAAATCGAAAGAACAGCAACATCCACTCTGTTTTCCGAATGCCGCCGCAGTCGGAAAAAAATAACAATAAAAGCCAAAAAAGCTACAATAAGACCTGAAAATCGAAGTAAAGACATATTTTTTTTAATTTGGTGCTTTTAAATTTTTAAATTCACTGAAAAGGGCTTTTCTTATATCATCAATTTCCTGGGTGGACCGGATGATATGCGGAGTGATCATGACCACCAGTTCGGTTCTTTCATTGCCCCGACTGTTTGTTTTGAACAAATTGCCGACCACGGGCAGGTCTCCAAGAAATGGCACCTTTGATTCCTTATACCCTTTACTTTCCTTGATCAACCCTCCAATGACCAGGGTTTGGCCTGAGGTGGACACCACTTCGGTGGACAATGTCCGGTTCAGGATCAGGGGATTTTCTCCACCCGAGGGCGAATATTCACTCACATCCTGATCGATCTTCAGGGTAACTATCCCCCGGGAATGTACAACCGGAGAAATTCTCAGGACCACGCCGGTATCACGATATTGATAAGTACGGATCACACCGGTGCCCGAATCGGAGGTGCTGTCAATGGAAGAGGATTCTGACGTGATCACCGGTACCTGGGTGCCCACGTTGATGGTGGCGGATTTACCATTCTGTACCACGACCCGGGGGCTGGACAGCACCTGGACCAGTTCTTCCTCGGCCAGGGCCTGGACCATGACCTGGAATTTTCCCGAATCCGTGACAGAATTCAGGCTGATGCCTGCTGATTCCAGTCCCAGACCGCCCAGGGTGGACAGGATACTGGTCTGTCCACCGCCGGCATTTTTGAAATACCATTCCATGCCATATCTCAGATCATCCACCAGGGTCACTTCCGCCACCATTGCCTCTATCAGAACCTGGGGCGGCATGATGTCCAGTTGATGCAGCAGGCGTTCAATGGCCCGGTAACGCATGGTTGTGGCATAGACTATCAATGCGTTGCGGACTTCATCCACTGCCAGTCCCCCGATGCCTTCGATGCTGCCGCTGGATTGCCCCCCCCCCGAGAGGGATGATGAAGTCGTTCGGGATTGATCACCGGCCGGCCGTGATGATGGAGATGTGGCTGATTCACCGGAGCCTGCCTGACTGGTATCAGATATACTCCGGTACAGCGAACTGAGGAAATCGGCTTCCCGGGCTTGTGTTCCAGAATCCGTATGTCCGGCCAGGCCCAGAATCTTTTCCAGGGTCTGCATCAAGTCCAGTGCACGGCTGTTTTCCGGAAAATAGATAAAATACCGTTTTTCATTGGTTTTCAAAGGTTTATCCATCTGATCCACCCAGAAACGGACCCGGTCAATCCAGGACTTTTCCGCAGCAAAAACCAGCAACGTGCTCCACCGCTCCAGGCTGATGAAATGAACCCCGCCTTGACCTGCCCTTTGGGCGAGAGGGACACCTTCGGACAACAGGATCTCTTTAATTTGGGATAGAATCTCTTCAATATCAGCATATTTCAACCGGATTTTTGCCACAAACTGCCCCCGCATAACAGGCTGATCAAACATGGATATGTAATGGAGTACCTGAGTCACACCCTCCCGGGGACCTGTTACACTAAGGGCGTTTTCTCCTGGAAGAGTAAACACCCGTGTTTCCGGCACATTGGCTAACATATTTCGAACATCACTTGCCTGGGCATATTTTAACGTTACAATCTGTTTAATCTGTCCAGGAACATTAGGGACGTCTTCAATTTCTGCTCCCCATCCCAAGGTGGCTGGCTGTTTACCGGAACTTGCCGGGCCGATATGAAACACACCATCTTTTTCTCGCACCACAATTTTGTATTCATCCAGAATTTCCAGTACGACTTCAAACAGGCGCCGGGGGGAAACCGGCTCCTGCAGGTTGAGGTCCAGGGTCTCTTTTTGGGGAATATTACTGCTGATCACATAGTTGACCTTGAGTAGACCCCCGAATACCTGGTGGATAAAGTCTACCATGGGCAGCTTGTCCACAGCCACCGTCACAGAAGGGATCGTATCAAACTGCAGGGCCAGGTTGTTGGAAGTCAGGTGCCGGTCCATTTTGCCTTTTACCGGGGCCAGCATCTGAAAGTCAGGCGTGTCTGCATTGATATCAATCGGCTGTATTGTGTTAAAGGGTGTGCCGTCTTCCCGGGCCGAGGATCTGTCCCGGTCTTCCTGGATCTGTGCCATCCGGGACTGCATCCGCTGGGTATTCAGCACCGGAGAGGGTTTGGCGCACCCTGACACCAAAATCCCTGCAAGAAGGATCGAAATACACAGACTGCGGCAACCGGATAAACTATTCATGATGCTCCTCAAGGTTAACAACAAGACGGGCGTTAATTGAATTGCTGCCTGTTATACGCTGGCTTCTTATTTCCGTCAAGCCTTTGCCCGACATCACGATGATTTTTTTTCTGGATCTTGTCTTTGGCATTTTTTTTCTTATCCGGTTTCCGTGGGTTGTCTCTTTTTGCCGAGGGTTTTTTTTTATGTTTGGCCGGTCCGAGCTGGATACTGGATTCCGTGCGTGTTTCCGGCAAAGACTGGATTTCCGAAGTCGGATCTTTCCGGTCAAAAATCACCAGTTTGACCGAATCCCCCCCCCCTTCCGGGGACAGGCGGATATGGTTGGAGCCGGCTTCAATCACCCGGTACCCGTGTACCGTGTCATTTTTCCGGACTTCAAGCAGGGTGGCGCTTTTGTCTGTTAGCGATTCCAACAGAGCGATGCGGGTATCGTCCCTGGTAAAAATTGCCCGAACCCGCAGCAGCCCGGCTGGGGTCTGCAGCTGGCTTGCATCGAAATACTGATCCTCCTCCAAGCCATCATCTATGCCCATGTCTGTCGTTTCCGGCTCCAAAGGGGCCGGGGGGGCCACGTCAAACAGGGGAGGATAGGCCTGCCGGACTGCCAGGGAATACGCCGGCGGCGGAACCAAGCTGCCGGCGGCGGCCTGGATATCTTCCCTGGGGGTATGCATCAGGGTGAGCCAGTCCCGGTAAAGGAAAAGACCCATGGCGCACATACCCGCCAGCAAAATAATGGCAATCGTTTTTTTCAATCAGGTTCTTCCGTTTCTGTATTATTCCGGTTCATGACAATGCCTTTCAATCCAAAATCCCGTAGGCCGATATTTCCAGATCCGCAGTAAAGGTGGATTGCTTCTGGCCCCGGGTGGTGATGCGGATGCTGTCCAGGGTAATGAAATACGGGCCGGTTTCAAGGGCATGCACCAGGTGCATAAACGCTTCCGGGGTGGCCTCCATGCGGAACCGCACCGCCCCCCGGGCCAGGTCCGGGCTGCCAGCTGGCAGCCAGTCCATATTCACGATAATTATCTGGTATCGTCCAGCCAGGGTTTCAATCTGTTTTTGCAACGACAGCTGCAGGGCCTGGCTGTCCTGCGGGGGGTCTGGATACCGGTTTCGCCACTGGCTGATTTGTTGGGCTGCCTGCTCATACAACTCATTCACAAGGGTCTCATTTTCGATCAACGCCGTTTTCCGGGCAATGGCGGATTTCAAAGAATCGATTTGATTCCGGATGTCTCCATACCACTGTAGGGCCGGGAGCACACCGAACTGGATACCCAGGATGATCCCGATAATGATCAGCATGATTCGCAGTCGCTGATTGGGATTCAATGCCTTTGCTTTCAAGATATCATTGTTCAACTGGATACTCCGGAACCACATGGAAACTGATGGAAAAAATGTCCTGGCCGGTGCGGGTGTCTTTTTTCAGTGCCTGGGTCAATAGCACATCCTGGAAACCGGGAACTGCAGCCAGGGTGTCCAGCAGGGCGGATGCCCGGTTCGACAGCCCCTGGAGTTCCACCCGGTTACCCGTCACGGTCAGGCGCCGGATCACGATATCTTTGCCGGACAACAAATCATACATCTGATTGAACAGGGCCGTTCTGGGAAGATAGGAAACGACAGGTCCGGACAGGATCCGAATTTGATTCTCAATGGCACGGGTCTTTGCTTCCCGTTCCAGCACATCTCCCAGATCCTGGGTCAATGCCTGGTTGGTCTGTTTCAGCTCTTGCAGCACATACGCTGCCATCCCGGACCGGATGCCGAAAGACAGGACCAGCAACAGGGCGATGCCGGTCAGGGTCCAGAGGCCAGCACGTACCAGGGCCCCGTCCCCACTGGCCGGACGGACCTGTAAAAACGGTTTCAGGACCAGAGGACCGGTCCCGGAGACGGTTGCCAGCAGGGCCTGAATATATGCGCCCGGGGCGGAAAAGGTTTCCATGGGGCAATCCTGACCCTGGGGACCCAGACCTCTCAGAAACGACTGGCTGCCGTCCCGGCCGGGAAGGGTCATGGCGCTGCAAACCGCTCCGTCAGTATCCACATGCACCATCAGGGCAGAGTCTTTTTTTTCCAGGCGCAGACACCGGGCCGTTTTTTGGCTGCCGGTGAACCACAGTCCGGTTTCCGGAAAAACGAACCAGGGATGTGCCCGACGGATGATGTCACACGCTTCCGGCCGGACAAACCACAGGTTTACCTGGGTTTTGTCCTGTTGCCGGCCGATCCTTCGCACAAAAAACAGATCGGTGTGAAACGGGGAGTAATCAGCAGGGCACAGGCGGATGGCGGCAATAATCTCCTTGAGATCGGAAAATGTAAATTCGGCAATGGTTTCAAAATAGGTGTGCTTCCCCAGTAGCACGGTACGATACCTGCCGGGCAGGGCCGGTTCCGGGAGTTCTTTGCCGTTTCTGTCCATGACCACAGCTGTTTTGTCCAGGTACAGGAAACGGGAAAACAGCCAGGGCATCCATATATTGAATATCTTCATCAGTGCCGCCAGGAATAAAGTGTATAGGGAATGTCTCCGGCGGATCTGGGAGAGACCACCGCCTGGATACGGCTTTTAGCGGTCTCCACTTCCGCTGTGACGGTGATCTGGATGCGGCCGGAAGGAAAGAACGTGGTTTCCATGGCCGGCTGGATCCCGGTCAGTGCGGTGAACAGGGTGGGACTCAACTGCCGGTTCTCCCGGAAAGTCAGGATCTGTCCGGTAAGCGCATCATCCTGGATCACCATTTTAATCAGTTCTTCGGGCATGGTCAGGTAATTGGTGCTGTCGGTCGGCCAGTAAACCAGGTGGTCGGACATGCCCGCAATCAGGTCCGGTTTCACATGTTTGATCAGGTACAGTTCCGAAAGAGACTGGATATACGCGTTGCGGGGAGTATAGGGCAGTCCGCGCTCCCGGTAGTCCCAGGCCTCGGCCCCGTTGAGCCGACGAAAATCATCCTTGTCCTGCCAGTCATTCAGGGCATCCATGATGCGTGCCGGCTGGTCCGCATCTTCGGACAAAGAGGAAAGGACCTGAAAAAAGGCATGGGAAGGAAGCAGGGGGGAAACCATGCCGGCGGTGTCCCGGAGCACCAGGGTGGTATCCGGCCCCAGGGAAATGGGGCTTCCGTACAGGTTCCAAAACGTGCCGGACAGATTTTCTTCCGAGGTGCTGTCCGCACCCGGCGGCGGCTGCGGGGAATGGACCTGGACACCGGTGGGGGCGTAGGTGGACTGTAGCAGGAAATACAGGGTCTGGTTGAAACCGGAGACCGCTGCCAGTTCCGCCTGCACATGGTTCACCAATTCAGTGGTAACGGCAATTTTCCGGCTCACTGAATCACTGATGGTCAGAATGATGATGGTGATCATGGTGGTGATACCCAGTACCAGGGGCAGTGCAAAACCGTCCTGTCTGTGAAATATGTCAAAAAACATTGGTGAAAAAACCTCCCTTTCCCCGGTTCCGGGCCTGGATGTGAAACTGCCGGATGACTCCCCGGGCATCCGCTATGGCAATGATCTCAGGCATCACCCGGTGCTCTTTGCTGTCATAGGTATCGAACCAGGCAAGGATCTCCTCGAACTCCTCTGTTTCAGGCAAAAACCGGCTCTCCTTCAGCCCGTAATACCGCAGATGCAGATTCTTTCCAGGCAGGTCCAAAGCCAGGGAAAAGGGGTAATCCACCGGCACATCATGATACCGGATATAGGTGCGGTCCAGCGGGGCTTCCTCATATACCAGTCTTTGAAAATCGTTATCCGGATCATCCACCAGCCGGAGTCGGGCCGCTGCCGCAGCCAGATTGGAAAAAACCGGACTGGTGGTGATAAAGGACACTGACGTCTCATCCCCCTTGAAATACGGGTAATACTCGTCTATGCGTTCATTGACCCGGTCGGTGACATAATACTCCCAGGCGGATTCCACGGCGGATGTCACCAGATGCTGCTGCCGATAAATTTCCACCGGTCCGGTATCTCCCAGTCGTTTGTGTTCCCATTCGTTCAGGTACAGGGCCATGGAAAAAAAACAAAGTCCCACAATAATGGACAGAATAATGCCCGACGCCAGCATCTCGATGACAGTGAACCCCTGGTTGTCCTGCACCAGCAGAAGGCCGGGATGGTCTGAGAGCCGCAGCATTGTCAATATCTCTCCTCCCACACCAGTTCGGTATAGGTATATACTTGTGAATACGCGGTGTCCACCTGACCGGACCGGCCGGTGAGGGTCACCGTATATAAAATGATACGGAACCGCCCGGGTTCAAAAATTTGGCCCGAACTGTCATCCACGGTGGACAGGGTAAAAGCGCTCTGACGTTCCGCAGCCTGCCACAGGATCACCTGGTCGCCGGCATGCGTGATGGTGCCTTTGAAGGTGCCCTGGAACAGCTGTGTCTTGATCTGCTCCCGGATACCCGGCATGGCCGAGGATACGGCAATGGTCTCATCGAGCTTTTGTGCCAGGTTCACTGCGGTGTTGTAGGAAACAGCTGCCGCCCCCAGACAGGTGAACAGGATCACCGATGCCACCAGGACCTCCACCAGGGTGAAACCGCCGGTTGAATCAGAACAGCGCAAGTCGCTCCGAACGGCCCCGGATGGTGTAGTCCAGGGTCCGGGCATCCGGGAATCCACGGGTGTTCCAGTGGATCTGCTGCCTGGGGAACACGATATAGTCGAACACGATGAATGCGGTCCCGTCCGGGGAATGCACGGACCGGTTTTCAAACAGCAGTGTCCGGGGCTCGTGCCGTAAAAATGAATGCAGCGTGACCTGGGATGCCATTTCCACCAGGGTCCGTTTTTCCGCATCTGCCGCCACCGCTTCCACGCCGGCCCACATCCGCGGTACGGCCACCCCGGCCAGCAAACCGAACAGGGCCATGACCACCAGCAGTTCCAGCAATGTAAACCCATTGTTTTCAAAAGCTGATTTCATTTAGGGATACCGTACTCAGGATCATAATCACCACGATGCCGCCCACCAGGATGCCCATCCCGATAATCATCAACGGTTCGATAAAGGTGATCAGGCTGGTAAGCCGCTGTTCATATTCGGTCCGCATGCGCACCTCCATGTCCTTGAACACCTCGGCCATGCGGCCGGCTTCTTCCCCCACATCGATAATGCCTTCGTAGGTTTTCGGGAGAAATTCGGTCCGGGCCATGGCTTCACTGAGCGGGGTTCCCCGGCGCACCGACTCCCGGAGGGTGATCAGCCGGTGACGGATACCGCTGTTGCCGATGGTGGCCACGGCATATCCCAGGGCGTCGGCCAGAAGCACCCCGCTGTTGAGCATCATGGCCATGGCCGAGGCAAATCGGAGGTTGGCTGCAGTATAGACCAGACGACGGGTGATGGGCATCCTGAGCGCCAGATTGTCCAGCACAAGACGGCTGGCTGGAATCTTGACCAGGCGGAGCAAAAGAAACGGTGACAGAATGAGAACCACCAGCCCCACCCACTGGTACCGGGTGAACAGATCGGCGGTCTGCAGCAGCAGACGGGTGGCCAACGGAGGGTCCGCCATTTTGCGGAACAAGGGTTCGAAACGGGGCACCACAAAGTTGAAAATAAATACCACCGACAGCAGGCATACCCCCATGATCACACCGGGATAGGCCATGGCCTGGCGGGTGCGGGAAGCCATGGCCTTGCGGAAGGAGAGGTTGGTGCTCAACTCGGTAAAGGCTTCGGCCAGACGTCCGGTGGCCTCTCCAATATCCACCACCCCCACAAACAGGCCATCAAACACCTCCGGGTGCCTGCGCAAGGCAGATCCCATGGGGGTGCCGGTACGCACTTCCTCATAAATTCGGGTGGTGATATCCTTTAGCTGGCGGCCGGCCACCGTTTTCCTGGCAATACCCAGGGCCCGGTCCACTTTGACCCCGTTGTGCAGAAGAAGCGCCATCTGGGAGGTCCAGAACTCGATCTCATCCAGTCCGGGTCTACGGGACCCGCCCCTTCGTAACAACCGATCCAGAGTGGTATCGGTTTCGACCCGGAGATGGACGGCCACTGGGGTCAGTCCCTGGTCTTTGAGTTTTTGCCTGGCCGATTCCATGGACAGGGCCGTGATATCTCCCTGTTGTACCGCTCCGGCCTTGTCATAGGCTTTGTACTGAAACGACTGCATGATCATCCCGCCACCCTGAGAACTTCATCCATGGAGGTGATACCCTCAAGGTATTTGAGACATCCGTCTTCAAAAAGGGACCGTACCTGATTGTCAGCCATATATTGTCTGGCTTTGGACGGGAACCCGGAATCCTTGGGCAGTGACTTGATGTCCGAAGTGCACTGAAGGTATTCCATGATACTCACCCGGCCTAAATAACCGGTATGGTTGCAATCGGCACATCCCACCGACCGGCAGGGGTTCAACGTGGTTTTGTCACAGGTGTCGGCCAGGCTGGAAAAGCCATGGGCATCGATAACCATTTGAGCATTGGGATCGGGTTCAGCACATTTTTTACAGAGCCGCCGGACCAGACGCTGGGCGATCACGGAAATCAGTGAGGAATTGATCAGATATTCCGGCAGTCCCAGGTCGATGAGCCGGGTATAGGTGGAAGCGGCATCATTGGTATGCAGGGTGGAGAATACCAAATGTCCGGTAAGGGAAGACTGCATGGCGGCCCGGGCCGTTTCCGGATCCCGGATCTCCCCCACCATGATGATGTCCGGGTCCTGCCGCAGGATACTGCGCAGGGCCTGGAGAAAATCATACCCTATATCCGGGTGCACCTGGATCTGGTTGATGCCATCCAGGCGGTATTCTACCGGGTCTTCGATGGTGACGATTTTTTTGTCCTCGCTGTTGATGGCATTCAGACAGGAATACAGGGTGGTGGTTTTCCCGCTGCCGGTGGGGCCGGTGAGCAGAATCACGCCTGCGGTCTTTTTGATGTCGCTGGTGAGCCGGGTCTCCAGATCCGGGGACAGGCCCAGATGATCCAGGCTGTAGGTGACTGATTCCTTGATCAGGAACCGCAGTACCAGGCTTTCCCCGTCTGCCAGGGGCAGGGTGGACACCCGGATGTCCAGTTCCCTGGAAGCCACCTTCATGGTGATCTGTCCGTCCTGGGGCCGCCGGCGTTCGGCAATGTCCATGCCGGAAAGGATTTTGATGCGGGAGGCAATGGGCAGCAGCATGGACACCGGCAGAAAATCGATGTCATGGAGCAGGCCGTCCACCCGGAACCGGACCCGGTACATATCCTTGTAGGGCTCAAAGTGCAAATCGGATGCCCCCCGTAAAACAGCCCGGGCAATGAGCCGGTTCACCAGGTTGACAATGGGGGCCTCGGATGCCAGTTCCCGCAGCTTGTCCACCTCGATGTCGGACAGGGACAGGTCCTTTCCCAGTGTGTCCGTATCATCGGTGATATGAGCCAGTTCCAGATCCCCCTGGAGTTCCCGGAACTGGGTTTCGGTCACCAGGTAGACCCGGGCGGTGATGCCCGTGTCCCCCATGATTTGATTCACCGCCATATCCAGAGGGTCCACTGCGGCAAAAGATCCGTTCGTCCCATCAATCACCAGGGGCAGCCACTGGTGCCGGAGCAGAAAATCGATATTCATGTCCGCCGGCAGATCCAGACTGTTGAAATCCAGCCGATCCCGGTCAATATCGGAAAAGACCGGCAGATCCATTTGATGGGAAAGCGCCGCCACCAGGGTGTCTTCACTGATGATGCCCATGTTGATCAAAATGTTTCCCAGACGGCCCCCGTACTGGGACTGGAATTTCAGTGCCCGGTCAATCTCGGCTGTCCGAACCTGGTGGCGCTGGACAAGAATTTCTCCGATATGCATGTTCAATCCGGCACATACCCGAGATCTGCGTTGATCCCTTCTCCGCCGGGACTGCCGTCCGCTCCCAGGGAATACAGGGCAAACGGCTGACGGTCAGGTCCGGGAAGACTGTACTGATAGGGGGAGCCCCAGGCATCCATGGGTACTGCCTCATCCAGGTACGGTCCCCGCCACAACGGCCGAAGCCGTTCATCTTCGATGGTGTTATACAGGATGGCCAATCCCTCCTCCGTGGTAGGGAACCGACCGATGTCCATACGCATGGTTTCAAGCGCCCCTTTGATCATCTTGATCTGAACCTGTGCGGTCCGAACTTTGGCATCATCCACCCGGGTAAAGAGCCGGGGGCCGATCAAGCTGGCCAACAGTCCGATGATTACCATTACCACCAACATCTCCACCAGGGTGAATCCTTTGTTATTTCTGGTCAGACCAGAAAAATTACATCTGTTCATCCAAATTTTTTCCATCAACTTAACATCCTTTATCATCTTTTTGATCGCAGGTAAAATTTTATCTTTTTTGAAAGAAAACGGGCATGGCTGTTAGATAGAAGTCATACGTGCTATTTCAACAATATGGAAAAAATTCGACTTTCACATTCCAATAATCACTATGTATTGTTTTAATCCAACCGTCATTTGCGATCATAGTTACGCAGGTGAATATTGGATCAGCTAAAAAATGATCATAGGTATGTTCAATCGAGTAAACAGCCGGGGACTGATCAGGCCCGTCATTACGCATTATAATATTTCACATTTCTTTTTCATTTTTTCCCATATCTGCAAGATGATTTTCTGGTTGACACTGATCTTTATCCATATACTGAGAATCAGTGGGCAATCCGGAATATCCGGTATTGTGGGAAATATGAGTTGTGGATCATGCGCAAAGGAAAACAGGGTAAAGGTTTCCTGATCGGGAAGTATAAATGCATTACCTGATGCCCGGTAAGATTGAAATGCTTCTGGTTTGTCTGTGTGTAGCAGTGTTTCGCCCGTTGCCCGGTTCGTTAAGCTGACAGAAGCAATGCGGATAACACCATTGGTATTGAGTGGGTCAAGACGTAGGGGTTTTGATGACAACAGGGAAGGGTTGGGTATGTCACAGGAAATCTGTTGCCACTGATCCAGAGACAGCACAAACTTATGGGTTTTTGCATCCGTATAAACAGGTGTTGTCGGTTGGGGAAAAAACACATGGGCCATAAAATTTTTTACAGGTTCGGGTTTTGCCAGGATGCTTTTTTCTTTCCGGAACTCCTGGGTAAGCTGTATACGTTCCTGGTCGCCGGTATAGGCCAAAAGATCTTCAAACAAAGCGTCGGAGATTTCAAACAGATCAGGCAATTGCTGTTTGTGGTTATGAATATTTTTTCTTATCTGATTATAAAGCCTGGAATACAGTTCACTTTTCTTGGTTGAATCTACGCCAAAAGTTTCGTCATGGGCCGCAAAACCGATATGCTGGTTTTTAAACCCGGGTTGGACAAAATCCAGGATCTCCGCTACCGCATATTTCCATGGTTTGGGGAATTCAAGATCCAGATCACGTGCAACAGATCGCAACGCAGATAGTGGATCATTTAAAAACTGGTCATAGGTCAGCAAGGTAACGGGTCTGCCCCGGCAGGCGGCAAACGCATCCCGGTTATGCAAAAACCAGAGGAGCAGGCCTTTTTTCAAAGAAAATCCATTCCGCTTGTTCAGTGATTTGGCCACTTCCAGGGGATGACGAAGGGTCATGATGAAGCCGGGATAATATCCCATGTCTTCCAGAATAGGCAGCCACAATGGCAACAGTCTGCATATCCTGGGGTCTTTGAAAGCCCATATCCGTTTTCTGGAATAATGTCGTGATAAAAGGTGCCGAATATTTTTTCCGGCACGCTCAGCCGCTTCAGAAGCCAGCCAGTCATCAGGCAACGTTCCAACCAGGTGCCAATTGCAGCCCAGATCTTTCAACAATATTTCATGAACAATGACCAGATCTTGGTTTTCCCAATGTCCTGTCGGATTATTTTTATAAGCGGGCATCAAACTGCGGCCCAGGTTTATGCCCAGCAGATTTAGACAGCCGGTCAAAACGGAGGTACCGCTCCGGTGCATGCCAAGTACTATCAAACAGTTAATTTTTTTCATGATTTTATCTGGTATTTGGTATTTATTATCAGGCGTGCCCTGTCCTGCCGCTTTGCCTTATCCACATTGTGAAACGTGAATTCACGCAAACGAAACAATGATGTCATTTTGTCAATCAATGCAATTTGACATTGTTTTGAATACCGAATCCAAAGTTCCCAGTCTTCTAATCCCGGCAGGGTTTCATCCATTCCACCGAATTCATCATAAAGCTGTCGCCTGAACATGGCGGCCTGGACTGGCAGCAGGTTTAATTTCAACAGATCCTCATGGGAAATCGTTTTCAACTGCGTGCGAAACCGTTCGTACCCGGTTTCCTTGTAACTGATGGGCACTAAAGGATCATTGATATACTTTGTTATAATGCTCCATGACTTGCTGACAACCACACCGATATCTCTGTTGAGGGCCAGATGATTGGCAAGGGTCTCCACATGGTCTGCCATGAGCAGATCATCATAATCCAGGAACATCAAAAAATCACCCCGGGCTTTTTGCAACCCCATATTGGCTGAGCGAATCCGTCCCCCTGTCTCATTGCACAAAAATGTGATCTTCAGGCCATTTTTTTTCACCTGGCTGCAAACTGCTTCATTAAAATTCCCTCTGTCTTCCACCACCACAGCTTCCAGATTCTTCCATGTCTGATTCTGCAAAGTCGCCAGGGCCTCTTGAAGCAACAGGGATGCTTTTGGGCCATGTACCCTGACAATAACACTGACCAGCGGGTTTTGGGCGCATATTTGGTTGTGGAAAAAAGCCCCTTCCCGTACCACCTCGTGGGAGTTTTCCCAGAAAGGGTACATCAGGTCGGAAGTTTTTCTCGTTTTTCGGAAGTACTCTATGTTCTGGTGATACCAATTCCTGTGTTTTGCCACCAGCTCACTTTGAAGGTCAACTTTTTTCGCCAATCTTCTGGCTAATTT
>Ga0307929_1001393_pt1 | contig 18452 bp, 15 predicted proteins | sample AceLakmetage1330_FD_203160 | JGI IMG/M metagenome (GOLD analysis project Ga0307929, IMG submission 203160) | Saline water microbial communities from Ace Lake, Antarctica - #1330 | ecosystem: Environmental > Aquatic > Non-marine Saline and Alkaline > Saline | place: Antarctica: Ace Lake...
CAAGACCAGGAACACGCTACGACGATGGCACCAAAACCTGTCGACTCATCGACGCCGGAAAGTTGGACTGGGAAAGTGATCACTGGGGAACCGGTGCTGAAAAGTTTGTACAGGTTTGTAAAAGTTGCCACACCAGAGATAATGACAAGGGGGCAAGATTTCTCTACATGGAGTCCTATGGCTCTGAGGGTTGGAACAACGTCTTCTCCAAACGGAGAATATCATGCAGGCTTGCTGGATCCTGGGACGTTTTGAGTAAAAATGAAATTATTTTAGTAAATGACTATCTCTACCGAAACGCCAATGACACATACGATCCAAACGATGCCGATACCTGCGGTTGATAATACTTTCTCTCCCGGTCGGGAGATACATCTTGGAACCCCTCGGTGCAAGCCGGGGGGTTTTTTTGGTCCTGGAAAAAAGGAGCTTCCAGAGACTGCTGAAACTGAAAAGAAGAGAGGAAGCTAAGAGATGATCTCAAAGGCAACTTTTTTTTAAAACTGGTTCCCTGTAGCCATTCAAAAATAACAGAGCAGAAGAAAAACGCCTTTAACTCAAGGGTGCTTCAAATCATTCAACACGAGCCTTTTCGACAGCACCCCGTACTGAAACAGGATAGGGATGACGATCACGCAGAAAGATGGGCATATTGTTTCTCGCATTTCTTGCCGCTGCCATGGTTGGATACACGCCATAAAAAACCAATAGCACTGGAGGTTCAGACGGTTTTTGCAGCATCACCAGCTTATCGGCAACTGCCTGGTAGTCTGACTGGGAAACAATCTGTTTCAAATTAGTTTTAGCCTGTTCCGACTTTAACGCCATAAGCTGTATGCTAAAACTAGCAGCTTTTTCCCCATTCTGCCATTTTTGGCCGGCAGCAAAAAATTTCCCCAGAACCGGATCATTTAAAAGGTGAGCAGGAGGAGTTGCTGCAGAAGAAAGAGCGGATGGTGTCTCGAGTCTTCTTTTCTGCTGAGAACGCTCAATACGGGTACTGACAAGACGTTTACTTTTATCGGCGGTAATAATAGTCCCTATTCCAGTTTTTGCAACTGTGGGGTCAATCTCAGTTTTCTCTACAATTTCAACTGGAGAGATATCCACCGGAGTGTACTGTGGCGGTTCCTGAACATTTACAGGAAAAGAACCGGTTTTTTCAACCAATTCTATTTTTTGAAGCCGCACAACCTCTTCCACAACGGCCAAATCCGCTCCGGATTCTTCAGGTTTTCCAGGAACTGAAGCAGAACTTCCATTCTCAGTTCCGACATCCCCCCCCTTGAAGAGCGGACTATTCTGCTGATTTATTACAGACTCAGCGCTTTTCTTTTTATCGCCGTCGCCAAAAAACAAGACAGCAATCAGCACTACTAAACAGGCTGCCATTCCACCAAAAAAATACTTTGGCTGCAGTGGGAGGTGCTCTAATATTCCATATTTCGAAGAGAGTAAGTCTTCGTTTTTGCCGTCATCCTTAACATGATCAAGCAGTACCAGAAAAGAGGTATCTGCGCCTGATGACTGCAGTGATTCTTCCGCATACATATTAATTAATCGCAGATTGCCTCTTCCCATGGAGGAAATTTTGGCCGATGCCTCCATGGTAAAGACCTCCTGCTGATCTTCGGCACGAAGTCCCTTTGCACAAAAATTCAGATAATTCCATGTTTCATTATCATCGAGTGCGGAAAGAAAAAATTGTTTTTCAGAAATCATTTCAAAATTACAGAGAGTCAGCTGTTCTAGATTTCCCCTAAGACTTTTTCTTCCTGCCAGAAGTATCTGCAAGCCGCCACCCTCGGCATTCACCTCATCAAGAATCTTTCGCATTCTCTCAAGGGTTGCCAGGTACATTGTCTCCGCTTCATCACAGATAAGGAGAAGCGACTCTCCTTTTACCCGAAGAGTTGCTACCAGCTTTAAAAAAATCTTTTTTGCATCAGCCCGATTTGTATCCTCAGGGTATTGCAGATCACATTCCTGAGCAACAACGCGAACAATATCTTCAAACGATTCCACAAGCTCGGGCAAAAAGAGGACCCTGTGTTTGGTTTTCCACTGCTCCAGCAACATTTTGCAGAGCATGGTTTTACCACTGCCCTCTTCACCGATCAAAGTAACAAAATTCACTTTTTCGTCAAAAGCAGTTTTTATATCATTTAATATGGCACCACGTCCACCACCTTCGAAAAAATTCCCGGTATCACACGCTTCCTGAAACGGAGAATCTTCATTTTTTTGATCACTATGCATATAATTTCACCTAACCTTCACTGCCATCATCCCGCCGTAAAAAATATCCCTCAAAAAGAAATAAACACTGTATATGATACGATAACATCTTCACAGAAGATTCTGACGAAACTATCAAAACCATTCGTTGCTAGAAATGTATACAGAACAGCCCGACTGTTCAAGGAAATTATATATATGCTTACCCCATTGTTCATCAGCGCCATTTTTCTGTTAGCAGGATTTGTTCAGGGAATGACGGGATTTGGGTCTGCCCTGATTGCAATTCCTTTGCTCAGCCTCATTATTGACATCAAAAGTGCCGTTCCTCTCTGTATCCTGAACAGCTTGGTTATCACCACCTACCTTTCCCTGAAAATGCGGAAGCATCTTGATACAAAGAAAATCCTCCCTCTATGTATTGCTGCGGTCCCAGGTATTTTAGTTGGATCAACAATTTTAAAGCAGGTTAGCTCAACGCTTATCCAACGAGTCCTCGGTGTTTTTCTTGTTATTTATTCGTTTCATAGTCTTTTCAGTAATCCAAAACCCCGAAGTTTGCATAGTGCATGGTCATATTTAGCAGGATTTCTATCAGGGGCAATAGGAGCAGCATTTAGTGCCGGTGGACCACCAACCATTATATACACAACGTTGAATGACTGGGATAAAGATACTATTAAAGCAACACTCAATGGATTTTTTCTTTTTAATTCCTACCTGATAGCGATTGTTCATGCTGTCACCAGGCTCACAACCGTTGAAATTTTTACTAATTTTATGATCTCTGCACCATTCGTCCTGCTCGGAACTGTTCTTGGAACTATCTGCTATGGAAAGATTCCACGTAAACTTTATTTGCAAATCACATTTGCCTTTCTGACGGCAATGGGTATCATAATGATGATAGGATGAGTTGTTCCCAGAGACCACACCTTCATTCGTCTTCTACTCCCCGTATAAAATAACTATTACGTGCAGTAGTAGAGCAATGCATCTGCGGCATCTAAAAACACTCACTGTCTCAGATCGAATCTACCTGAAATCTATTACGGCTTCACACCTCCGTAATAAATTTAAACTCACACTACTACGAGGCCCCAATGAATGGAGCAGAACTTCTGGTTCAATGTCTGGAAAATGAAGGCGTTACAACAATATTTGGTATCCCCGGTGAAGAGAACCTCGCTTTTTTAGAAGCCCTCCGCAGTTCATCCATTCGGTTAATCCTGACCCGCCATGAGCAGGCAGCCGGTTTTATGGCAGCAACCTATGGTCGTCTTACCGGAAAACCTGGCGTATGTCTTTCAACTCTGGGCCCGGGAGCCACAAACTTTGTAACCGCTGTATCTTATTGCCTACTTGGCGGTATGCCAGTTGTCTTTATCACGGGACAGAAACCAATCAAAAAAAGTAAGCAGGGCCGCTTTCAGATTCTTGATGTGGTCAGCATGATGGCGCCACTGACAAAGTTTACCAAACAGGTAGTAAATGCTGGAACCATTCCAGCCATGACCCGAGATATGTTTCGAATTGCAGTCAATGGGAAATCAGGCCCGGTACATATGGAACTCCCAGAAGATATTGCGGCAGAAGAAATAGAGAGCTTGCCCGTTCCCCGGACAGACCTCCTGTATCCTATTGCCGACCCTCAAGCCATACAGCAGGCTGCAGAAATCATCAAGGCGGCCAAATATCCACTTATTCTCTTTGGGGCTGCAGCTAACAGAGCTCATATCTGTCCAGTAGCACTCGATATTGTCCGCGAAACAGGCCTACACTTTTTCACAACCCAAATGGGAAAAGGAGTGGTGGATGAACACTCCCCTCAATGCCTTGGCACGGCAGCACTCTCCGACCATGACTATCTCCATTGCGCCATAGATCGTGCAGATGTTATTGTTAATGTCGGGTACGATGTAGTTGAAAAACCTCCCTTTTTTATGAATCATGGAACTATGAAAGTGATTCATGTCAACTTTGCTCCAGCTGATATCGATGAAGTCTACTTTCCTCAACATGAAGTACTAGGAGATATCGCTCACTCTCTTCGCGCACTTCAGGATGCCCTTTCCGATATGCCTCCCGGAGACAACAGTTATTTTGAACGGATCCATGCAGAAATCAACGCCCATGTGTTTCAGGATCAGGGACATGACCAGTTCCCTAACACACCACAGCATATTGTCAGTGATATCAGACAGACCGTAGCCCATGACTCCATTGTTTCACTCGATAATGGTATGTATAAACTCTGGTTTGCCAGAAACTTTAAGGCAAGTCACTCGCATTCTCTGCTTCTCGACAATGCCCTGGCAACAATGGGAGCTGGCTTCCCCGCAGCCATTGGTGCCAAACTAGTCCATCCCGATAAGCAGGTTGTCGCCGTCTGTGGCGATGGCGGTTTTATGATGAATTCCCAGGAGCTTGAAACAGCAGTCCGACTGGAACTACACATTGTCATCATTATTTTACGCGATAATGGCTACGGAATGATAAAATGGAAACAGAGGGGAATGAACTTACCCGATTTTGGCCTTGATTTTGGTAACCCGGATTTTATACAATACGCAGAAAGCTACGGAGCGAAGGGACATCGGATCACAGAAAATGGGATGTTCGCAACGATGCTACAGGAATGCCTTGAAACACCCGGCGTTCACCTGATTGAAATTCCGGTTGATTATTCTGAGAATGAAAAAGTCTTTTTGAAAGAGTTGCAGAATAAAACCTGCCTTCTCTAAGCAACCGACACAACAAACACCTACCGACTTCCAACTATTTATATGGGCAAATTGTTTTCTAATACTCGTCTTATTGCCATTCTTATCTGGCTCCTGGCTGTTGCGGCTTCGTTCGCTTGGAACAAAGTGGACGATATACGGGAAAAAAATGATATCGCTAGCGGCACCGCCAGGGCATTTTTTGATCAGATAATTGCCTCCCGACGCTGGAATCTCATGCATGGCGGAGTCTATGCTTATACAACCGAGAACAGCCCTCTCAACCCATACCTGCCAGAGAACAAACGTTCCATACATGATAAAGATGGCCGCCTCCTCACTCTTATAAACCCTTCCTATATGACCCGGCAAATTGCTGCAATCAGCCGAGAAAAAGGACAGGTTCGCTTTCACATCACCAGTCTGAAGCCCCTGCGTCCCGAGAACAAACCCTATTTATGGGAGATTCCCTGGCTCGAATCATTTGCACTTGGCAGTTCTGAACAGAGTGGCTTTAGCATGGAGAATGGGGAGAAAATCTTTCACTATATGGCACCACTCCCCTATTCCACGGCCTGTGCTCCATGCCACGTGCAGAGTGATCAACCAGGGAGAACTGTTCGCGGTGGTATTTCCGTAAGTATCCCTGTTCCCTTTCATAAGTCGCCATGGCCATTACTCTTTAGTCATATCCTTGTTGCCTTGATAGGACTGGCAGGCATCCTCTTTTTCGGTCGGAGACTTGCTCATAACAGAAAAAGTATTCTTACTGCAAATCGACAGCTCGAACGTGAAATTGAAGAGCACAAACAAACAGAAAAAGAACTTATTACGATCCAGGAGAATCTGGAAACGATGGTCAACTGCCGAACATCGGAACTCCGCAACACCAATATCGTGCTCGACAGCAAAGTAAAAGAACAGCTAAAAATTGAGACCGCACTGGTCGCCATCAACGACGAATTCATACAAATATTCAACAGTGCCCCAGATGGTATGCACGTTATAGACCGTGACTTCAATGTAATCAGAGTCAACAAAGCATTTTGTCAACTCACCGGAAAAAAAGTTGAAGAAATCCGGGGACGCAAATGCTATGAGGCCCTTTCTGGAATACTTTGTCATACCGAACAGTGCCCACTCACTCAAATCTCTCATGGCGCCAAACGGGTTGAAATTGAAGTCAGTAAAACCCGAAGTGACGGAAAAATTATTCCATGTATTGTCACCGCCACCCCCTTCAGGGATCCAGGAGGAAAACTCACGGGTATAATAGAGGTTACCCGGGATATCAGTAACTGGAAACAAGTGGAGCAATCACTGTCCGCCACAGCAGAGCATTTACGGGCCAGAAACATGGAACTTGAAGATTTTGCGCATGTCATCTCCCATGACTTACAGGAACCCTTGATGCTTATACAGGCGTTCAGTGACAGGATTCGTACTAAATGTGCGACAAAACTGCCCGAAAAGGGCATCACCTATCTCGAGCGTATTGAAAGTTCCACCAACCGGATGCAGAGCCTTATTGACGGTCTGCTTCTGTATTCCAGAGTCAGCAGTAAGGCCGCTCCTTTTGAAACAGTTCCATTAAAAATGGTTGTTAAATCAGTCTTGGAAGACCTGGCCATCCGGGTAGAAAAAAATCAAGCCAAAATCAGTGTGGACCCAAATCTACCAATAATAGAAGCTGACCCGCTGCAAATGAGACAATTATTCCAGAATATCCTTGGAAACAGTCTAAAATACACCTCTCCTAATCGCAGACCGGAGATATCGATTCAGTTGTGTTCCCTTCCCCACCCCGCACGACAATCAAACCTATACCCGCATCAAAATCACAGACAATGGCATAGGGTTTAAGGTCAAATACCAAAAGTTAATATTTGACATCTTTCAGAGACTCCACACCAGACAACAATTTCAGGGCACAGGCATCGGCCTCTCAATCTGCAAAAAAATCATGTCACGACACAACGGAACCATATCAGCAGAAGCGACCCCTGACAGGGGCGCTACTTTTACCATCACCCTGCCATTACATCAAAAGAAACCTGCCGAAATCAAAGAGCGCAACAACACCTTTATTAATATTGTTATGAATCGCCGTTAAAAAGGCTCTTTCCTTGGAAAATTGGGTATTTTTACCTATTGACCGTTTTCCCATAGCCTTGTATTTTTAACTTTTAGGTAGATTGCCGATGAACCATTAGAAAAGAAAAGCTACACCGTCATAAAAGGTTAATAAATGCTTGCCAAAAAAGAACGTCGCAAATTCGTAAGATTTCGTCCTAAAGATGGTACCATGGCTGTCAATCACCACGCATTGGGTCCAGTTATGAACATCAGCATGGGGGGCTTATCTTTCCGCTACATGGGTGAAGATGAGACAAAACCAGTCTCCGATCTTCTTGGTATTTTCCTAGGTTCAGATGATGTTCTTATCGAAAAAATCCCCACAAAGGTCATATCCGACAAACTGGTTTCGCAGGGATCGACTTTTATGAAGACCTCTACCAGACAACGCTCTATCGAGTTCACCAAACTCACTCAGTCGCAGCGCTCGAGTCTAAAGGAGTTTATTGGTAGTAAAACAATGGGAACCTATTAGCCCTCCTGCCCGTCACATTTCTTTTTTTCTTCCCCCAATTAGAACACCGAATACTGTTCAACGGCAAGTAAGCCAAGCCAAGAGCCCTGTGCAGAGGCTAAGCATCTGCGTTTAGTGGTCATTTAGAAAGACTTGTTGTAACTTCAGCGTCGTCTCAAGACTATGATAAACTCAGCCCTGTAACTGCTAAGTACGATTTGTTTTGAGGAACAGCCCATGTGGAGTGATGCACCAATTGACAGGAAGTCTGCTTCTAGGTAGACTGAATCATGTCGATTTTTCAACTTACCAGGGAGCCTGTTTTCCCCGATCCAGTATTTGCCGAGGACAATGGCCTCCTTGCTGTTGGAGGAGACCTTTCCCTTGAACGATTGCTGGCCGCTTATTCCAAGGGGATCTTCCCTTGGTATTCACAGGGTGACCCGCCTCTCTGGTGGTTCACAGACCCCAGGCTAGTTATATTTCCTGATGAATTTAAAGTCTCCAAACGACTTGCAAGAACACTGAGAAACAGTGCTTTTACAATTACATTTAATCAAAACTTCGATGAAGTCATCAATTCCTGTGCTGAAATCAGAGTAAAAAACGGGGAAGACACCTGGATCAGTGAGGATATGAAAAAGGCCTACGGCAATCTTCACCGTGCCGGATATGCCCTTTCCGTTGAATGCTGGTTAGATGATCAGTTGGCAGGTGGGCTCTATGGTGTTAAACTCGGCCAGGTTTTTTTTGGTGAATCCATGTTCACCAAGATCAGCAATGGCTCAAAAGCTGCTCTTGTAGCACTGGTTAATTATTTAAAACAACAAAAAGTTGCAGTGATCGATTGCCAGATGACAACTGATCACCTGATCACATTCGGTGGTCGGGAAATAGATGGCAATGCATTCAGACGTCTGCTACAACAATATATTCCTCAACCGTAACTATTCAGCGAGGGCAATTAATTACCCTTAACTCTGAACTGTTACCCTCAACCTTTTACAAGCTAACGATAATGACTCAAGAAAATACAAATGAACGATGTGACGGCTGTGGAAAAACAAAAAAGTTATCAAAAACCCATGGCAATGAGTTTTGCACAGATTGTCTGGGCCTGGTCACGGCCATACAAAAAAAGCCGGAAACTATTAAACGGATCTGTAATCTTATAAAGTCCGACCTGAGATATAGCAACGAGAACGATTCGGAATGCCAGATTTCAGAACTTCAGGATCTTCCGGAAGTTCTCGATGCGGTACGGTTTCGCACACGGGACAGAGAGCTCAACACCTGGTATGTATCGGTCAGTGAGCTTGAAGGACATCCCGTAGAAATCTTTGCATCCACCGCTTTTGATAGAGACGATCATCTTCAGTCCCGTATTTCCAATCTAACCACAATTACAAGATTGGTTTCTCTTATCCTACGAAATGTTTTCCTTGGTGAAGTCCTCACCCTTGAAAAAACAATTAAACAGTTGCATAGAAGTTCGAGGCAGAAAAATGACCTTCCCGACATGCTGACAAACGTTTTACGCAGCTATAGTAAAGATATTAAGGACTAGCCATTAGTACTCAAAATCAAATTCACACACTAGAGAAGACTTATCCAAATGACGCAGTACTTTTCTTAATACGTAAAGAGTGGGAACCTGAAAGCGAACTTCCCAGTCGGGATTAGGTGTTGGTGTCTTTGATAGGAGTGTGATATCCACAAGGCGCATCTCTTCCGGCGCCACACCGAGCAGCATCATCAGCCTGTGCTGGGTTGCTGCCATAATGACCATTGACTGAATCGTTGTCACTCTAGTCTGTCGCAGTTTCCAACGCAAATCAACAAGATCTTCCCGTTGAAACTTTGTTTTTTTCAACTGTTGACATTCTTTATGATGGATCGAAAGCCCACGCTCACTGAAAAAAGCATACAGCCCCTTATCCGTTGGATTTGGCTTACAGCAGGCTGAAATTTTGATCGTTACGGGATCGAGTGTGGTGAGTTCCACCTTATTCAACTGCCCCGTCGGTTTACTTAGGGGTGATACTCCTTGATAGAGTTTTTCTTTAATCAGCTGAATCAATTTGGAAAGACTCAACCGCCCCTCTCCCACATGAATATAGAGTTCATCAAGGTTCGCTAATCTAAAGTACGTCAACACCTGTTGCAGTTCTATTTTCTGCAGAAGATCAAAGGGCAGACCATATCTAAGCATTTCCTGACTAACAATGGATTCACCAATGGTTTTTGATAACTTTTGTCTACGCACCCGAAAGGTTTTTGAAAGTTCAGCTCGCGCTCTGGGAGTGCTGCAACGAGCAAGCATTTTGGGCTGGAACTGCAAAGGGTGATCTGCCCTAAGAATACGGATAACATCCCCATCACGAAGCTTATGATCACTGGGAACCTTTCGGCTGCCTATCATTGCACCAGTACAGCTATGTCCAACATCGGTATGCACTCTAAAGGCAAAATCAAGCACGGTGGATTGAACCGGAAGACAGAACAGATCGCCACCGGGGGTATAGGTATAGATTTCCTTTGTGCCGCTGGCAGCGATTACCTCCCGATACGACCCAACCTCCCCGGAACCAATAACATCAAACAACTCCTGAATCTCCCGAATAAAACGTCGTTGAATATTACTTTTCGAGTTCCAGTCTTTAAAAAGTCCACGCTGGGCTCTTCGAGCCATATTTTTGGTGCGGATCTTAAACAGATACTTCTTTCCTTTAATAATGATTCTTGCATGCAAGCCCTGGTAACCGGTGGGCTTAGGGTTTGCAATAAAATCACGAATAGTCCGCGGAATTGGCGGAAAGGTCTGGTTCAAGATTCCCAGAACGGAATAACAGGACTGTGTATTCTCCGCCATAATAAGAATTTCAAGAGGATTATCGATCTCCTTTCTTAAAATACGATTTGACGGATCGTAGTAAGCCCATAGTCCTTTAGTTCGTATTGTAACGTCTGCATTCAGCCATACTTCCCGGGTGTTCCTCGTTAGCTCACTGACTATTTCCATGGCCTCAGGAGATTGTTTCAACTGTCGTATATGACCTAGTAATTTGGCGCCCTGCTTTGGAAATTTATAGGACAATGCCAGATTATACATTTCCCGCTTAAGGCTGAACAGTCCAAAAACAGTGGCAAGTGGTGCATAAATATCGAGGGTTTCATCGGATATCTTCTGGCGCTTGCGTTTGGGCATTGCTCCAAGAGTGCGCAAGTTATGGAGACGATCGGCAAGTTTAACGAGCATAACTTCCGGTCTCAGCGCTGCTCCTATGAAAATTTTCCGATGAACCTTTTTTGAAAGCGTCTGCTTATCACTGGAATCCTTGGTAACCTTGGTGCAGCCTTCTACAATAGCTGCAACATAGGCACCAAATTTTTCACCGACAAGCTGGGTAGTCACATAATCGACATCCTCAACGGTATCATGAAGAAGTGCAGCAGAGAGAATCTCAGGATCGACAACATCCATCTCCTCTGCAAGGATCTTGGCAACAGAACAGGGGTGCATAATGTATGCTTCGCCAGATCGTCGCCATTGATCATCATGTGCCTCCGTTGCAAAATCCAGTGCATCCCAAAAAATATGGGCCTTGGGACCAGAATCCAACAATTGCCTTATCTGGGTACGATACAACTCAAGATCAAAGGGAATATACTGCATAATAACCAGAAAATTTCGTTCTTTTATAGAGATCCAACTGGAAATCCGAAAATACAATTGCTTTTAAAACAATCATGACTATCCTACTCAAGACAAAGGATGATGACATATTGAAATACTCATAACGATGAGAATCCATCTCCTTTTCCTTAACTCTACCAAATCAAAGGCTTCTTGGAAAAGCAAAAAAAAATAATGCAAAGAAAAAGACAATTTAAACAGAAAAAAAAGTCAGACAGACATACCAAAAAACAGCAGTACCCAAAAGACAACTCACGCGAAGATAGCTTGTACCAGCAGGTATTAACCCTTCTCTACAAACAAGCAACGCCCCTGGACAACAAGGACATATTCAAACAACTGGATCTGCCACTTTCTAGCCGAAAACCCCTTTTCAAACTTCTTACCCGGCTTTCCAACGAAAAAATCATCACTCAGATTGACAAGTACACCTTTGGACTAGGCCCAAAAAATGGCATGGCCGAGGGAACAATGGATCAAAATGCTAAAGGTTTTGGTTTTGTCAGTGGACTCAGTTCCAAGCTTGATACTATAAAATATACACGGGATGCTTTTGTCTCACCTGGCAACATGGCTAATGCTCATCATGGTGACAGGGTTCTGATCCGTGTCTACAAGGTCAAAAAAGACGGACGGCCCGAGGCGGAAGTGCTTTCTGTGATCGGTCGTGGCCGAGAACAGATGGCAGGTTTTACAAGCATAAAAGATGGAATGGTTCTTGTCTATCCGGAAGACTCACGCTATCCTTTCTCTATAGTTATTACGGATGACATCCCTGATAATCTCCAGAACGGGGATGCAGTTATTGTAAAACTAAGCGGGGAAAGCAGCGACGCCCGCCATGAGCAGGGAACAATTGTTGAGGTTCTTGGAAATCCTGACTTAGTTGATGTGCAGATGAGGATGGTGATAGAAAAGCACAATCTTCCTCACAGATTCAGTGACCAGACAGAAACAGAGGTCGATGCGATAAGCGACTCCATTACCCCCTCCAAAGGGCGACTGGACCTTCGCGATATTCAGCACATTACCATCGATGGAGAAACAGCTAAAGATTTTGACGATGCCATAGCGGTTATAAAAACACGCAAAGGATTCAGGCTTTACGTCTCCATCGCCGATGTTTCCCACTATGTACAACCTGGATCTTCACTTGACAAGGATGCATACGAACGGGGCACATCTATCTACTTTCCGGGACGTGTTATTCCCATGCTTCCTGAAAAGTTATCCAATGGCTTGTGCAGCCTGGTACCCGATGAGGATCGATACGCCTTTACGGCCATTCTGGACTTCAACAGACAGGGCCACCTCCTTGACAAATCATATGCAAAATCAATAATAACCAGCAAGAAACGATTTACCTACACATTGGTTCGACAGATCCTGACGGATCATGATCTTGATACCAGGCGCCAGCATAAAGAATTTCTGACCCCACTCAAATGGGCAGGAGAACTGGCAACGGAACTTATGCATCTGCGGGAGCAACGCGGGTCAATCGGCTTCACCATTCCCGAGCCCTTTATGGAACTGGATGATGATGGAAAGATTGTATCTATCAGCCGCACCGAGAGAAACTTTGCCCATAAAATAATTGAAGAATTTATGCTTGCCGCCAATGAAGCAGTGGCGGAAACATTCACCGACCATCATCTCAACGGCCTGTATCGCATACATGAACGACCTTCCCCTGAAAAAATCCAGGAATTTGTTGAATTTGGACTCTCTCTTGGGCTTGACCTCCCACCTCTTCGCCAAGATCCTGACTGGTTTGGCCAGGTCCTTGATCTGGTAAAGGGAAGCCCAAAAGAATATGTAATCAACAACCTCCTGTTGCGCACCATGCAACAGGCAAAGTATGACAGTACGAATGTGGGCCATTTTGGGCTGGCGGCAACTGATTATACCCATTTCACATCTCCTATCCGCCGTTATCCTGACCTCACCGTCCATCGAACGCTGCAGACGTTCCTCCTTCGTGGTGCAAAAACCAAAATCAAAAGGAAAGAAACGAACATATCAATAAAGGAGATGGGAGTCTTTCTTTCTGCCCGTGAACGTATTGCAGTCAAAGCAGAACGGGAAATGAACGACAGACTCAAAGTGCGTTTTATGCACGATAAGATTGGAGAAGAATTCAAGGCTGTTATTTCAGGGGTCACCGCCTCAGCCATTTTTGTTGAACTTACAGACTCATTTGTCAGCGGTGGAATTTCACTCACTTCCTTAAAGGACGATTACTATATATTCGATGCCAAGCATCATCGCCTCACCGGAAAACATAGCGGAAGGTCTTTTCAGATTGGCGATTTTATACAGGTTACCCTGCTTGATGTGGACCTGCGACGCAATCGAATTTATTTTGGTCCTCTCCCTGAAAAAAATGAAAAGGTGTAGAATTCTACCCCTCTCTTGACCCTTGACTTGCATGGAGATTTCGCATAAAAAGTTTAAAGACTATGTTTAATAACTCACTTATTCACCACAGATTCTTTTTCAACCGCCTTTTGGAGGATTTCTACTATGGAAGTAAACTGGTTTAGCACCCTAATCGGAAATCCCTTTGCAAAAGGACTCGCAATCGGTCTTTTTTTCTGTCTTGTTATTTGGATTCGAAGTTACATGCGACGCCGTGAAATTACTGCAGAAGTGACACGATTACGCACTCACCTGCACACAAAGCTTGAAATTGATTCCAAAGAAAATGAGAGGCGTAAGCAGGAAATAGAAATCCTGAAGCAGGAACGGGACAATCTTCGCATCACAGTCCAGTCTCTCAACCAGAAACCGGGCCGTAAGGAAATTCGGCAATATTATGTGTATCAGACGGCACTCGATATGATGTTCGAAAAGGCACCTGGATTTGCTCCAGCATGGCAGATAACCCTCAAGGAAGCTGAAAATCTATTTGAAAAATCAGAACGAGGCGTGGTTCCCCTGCTGAAGCGTCTAATGCCAACGACCCCCGACAAACAAATCGAAGAGTATGAGAAGCTGAGTAGAGTTCCTCATTAGGTCCGTGTAAATAGCCCTACTGATAAAACCGGCGTAAAAAACTTTATTGGCGGCCATGAAACTCAAGCAACCTGTTTCATGGCCGTTTTTCTTTTCCCTGCTCCAAAACTCTCATCATGTCACAAAACAATTCTCTTTTAGATAATATAGCCATTGTTCTGGTGGCTCCCAAGTATCCTGAAAATATCGGTTCGGCTGCACGTGCAGCATGGAATATGGGAATTACCCGAGTCATTGTTGTAGCAGACGAGTATCCGGATCACCAGCGAATGGTAAAACTTGCAACCCATAACGCTGCACACCTGCTGGACTCCATGGAGTTTCATGAAAATTTAGGCGATGCCCTGAAACCTTTCTCACAGATTATTGGAACCACGGCACGAAAAGGAAGACATCGCCTCCCCGGCACCAGTCCTCGTGAGAGTATAAAAAGTATCCTGCCCTTGCTTTCTGAAAACAAGATCGCGTTTCTTTTTGGAGCAGAAGATCGCGGGCTCACCAATGAAGAGTTGAAGTATTGTCACTTCCGTTCGGTCATTCCAACCTCTGACTTTTCTTCTTTGAATCTTGCCCAGGCCGTGGCCATCCATTGCTATGAAATCTACTACGCAGTGGTTCATGAGCAGAAGGAACTCTCTCCAAAACCTAAAATTGCGACATCATATGAAGTTGAAAACATGTACAAACAGGTGGAAAGCAGCCTAAGCCAAATTGATTTCCTACAGGAAAAAAGCCACGAATATTATATGCGCAGCATCCGGCAATTCTTTGGACGAATGGAACTCAAATCAAAAGAAACAAAATTAATCCAGACAATTTGTCGCCAATTTCTGTCACATGTTTCCAATAAAAACAATCTGTAATCTTTGTCAGCAGGGCTCTTTAGCACGGTACCTTATGCTAACTTTCAAATGATTTCAAACAAACGGTTCCCTCTCATACCACAAAAACTCAACTCTCTGATATTTTTCATTTCAGCTCCAAACGGAGTGTGTTAAAGTGTCATTTTTTATAGTCAGAAAAGTAGATTCGGTTGCCAGAGATTCAACTATGTTTCTATTATTCTCCTTAATTTTGATACACTCGTAAAAAATCCAAAATAAGGATGGATTTGTTAAAGGCTTCATATTCGAGGCGCAAGATATTTATATCAGAGCACCGAAGAAGATAAAGTTTTTACGAATCCATCAATTTTGACACAATACATTTTTCGTTAACACGTTCCCCAGAGAGTCCTTCCATGCTTCCAGCAAAAATCCAGGCTGAACTTCAAAACAAAGTAAATAAAAAAATAGCCCCGTTATTTACCAAATATGAAATGGATTTCACCAGTCTTGAATCCGGTATGAAATGGAAGCCCATTGTCCTTATTATCGGCAATTATTCTTCTGGGAAATCCACCTTAATTAACGAAATTATCGGCACTGATATCCAGCGTACAGGTCAGGCGCCAACCGATGACGCCTTTACCGTCATTACATCCGAGGGAAGCAGTCGTCCGGCAGAAGTCCCTGGGTCTACACTTATCAATGACGATAACTTGCCATTTGTTAAATTCAAAAAGTATGGCGAAAAACTCACCTCTCACCTTTGCCTGAAGAATATTGAGTCTTCGGCCTTTTCAGATATGGCCATAATTGACAGCCCGGGAATGCTTGATGCGACCACGGAAAAAGATCGTGGCTATGATTACATGGAAGTGCTTGGTGAATTTGCCAAAATGGCTGATCTGATCGTCCTCATGTTTGACCCCCATAAAGCAGGAACCATCAAGGAGACCTACTCTGCCATACGCAATACACTCCCTGAAAAATCAGGTGAAGACAGAATTGTTTTCGTAATGAGTCGAATTGATGAATGCGACAATATCAGCGATCTTGTCCGCTCCTACGGCACCCTTTGCTGGAATATGTCTCAGATGACAGGCCGTAAAGATATTCCCCATATTTATCTCACCTATTCGCCCAATGTGATAAACTCTACAAAAGCTGCTGATTCATGGCCACAGGAGCGTACCGAGTTAATTGGAAAAATACATGCCGCCCCCAACCTTCGATTAAATCATATCCTTGAAGATGTTGATCGTCAGGTAAACGAGCTTCAAATAATCAGCGAAGCAATGACTGAATTTACAAAACGAGGCCGAAAGCGCTTCTGGGAGATAGGAAAAATAACAGCCGGTCTTGCCCTGGGGCTTTTCTGTTTCGGAGACGTTCTCACAAACAGCCTAGTTTCCCTGCCAAGCCAGACCCTGATTTCCTCACTGCGGGGGGAGGGTTTTTCTGCCGGAAATCTGATTGCGCCCCTTGTCTTTCTCTGCTGTACTCTTGCAGTTGGAATGTTAATATTTACAAATTTTGGATTTAAAGGACTACTCAAAAAGACACTTTCAAATAGTAGCGATCTGGTTGATCTTGACAACGAATACAGGCGAAACCTCTGGCACAAAATGGCAACAAAAGCTGAGAACCTTATAGAAAACAGCAAGTCTAAGGACATCTGGCAGAGCCATTCCAGTAACCTCAACAAAATACATCGGTTTCTCGATGGTGACCTCAAAAAATATTACGACAAATTAAGATCTTGATGAACGACTTAGGGGGCTCCGTAAAAGATATCTCTTTCACGGAGCCTTGCAATGCACAATCAATCCCGCTTCCTGACTGCAAAAGATCTAACTCCTGTTTCAATCACAACTAGCAACACAAGAGTAACAACAATACCCATTCTGTAATAGCCGCCCTCTTTTCCTCCGATCATGATCCGAGAACAACACCAGGTTACCCACCTGTAATCATACCCATATTGTACCTGAATAGTTCTTTAATAATTATTATTGAATATTGGCATTGTTTTCGCATACATTTACACAAAGAGAATAAATGATAAACAATCAATCCATGGTGATAAGATGATCTCCGCCGTCAACTCTGCACTTTCAGGACTTCAGGCATTTGGCACCAAGATGAACTCCAATGCCAACAATATCGCAAACGTCTCATCGGAGGGATATAAAAAATCACGCGTTACTCTGGAAAATCGGGCCCCACAGGGCGTACAGGCATCGGTGGAAACAGTAGATAGCCCCGGAGCAATGAGGCTTGAAGAAACAAATAATGGAAGCGAGCTTGTTGAACTTTCAAATGTTGATCTTGCAGAGGAATTACCAGAATCACAAACCAATGCCAGGTTTTACCAGGCAAACATGAAGACCCTGCAAAGCGCCGACGAAATGACTGAAAGCCTTATTAATATCAAAGCTTAAAAGTACTGACTGTCTTCCCCCTGGCCTGTTCAGCAGGCCTAGTTCTCCTCTACCCGTTGTAGCGGACAATCGCTGCAACGGGGATTTTTCTTTTTACAAAACTCTTTTGCCACCATCACAATCAAGGCATGAAATTCATTAAAAAGAAGTGTGTCTTCAGGAAGGTTGTCCATAAACTCCTGCTGAAGACTGAAATAATCGGTATCCTCCTCAACAAGATGATGTCGGGAAAAAACCCGATGGGTATAGGTATCTATCACAAAAACTGGCTTTTCAGCTGCATAGAGTAAAATAGCATCGGCAGTCTCCGGCCCAACGCCCTTGACCTTCAACAAATTCTCCCGGCTATCCTCCAGATTGTCCTCGAAGAAAAACGTGAGCTCTCCCTCATATTTACTCTCAATCATCTGGAACAGGTTTTTCAATCTACGAGCCTTAATATTGTAATAACCAGATGGTCGGATATATTCTGCAAGCTCATCTACTTCCATTGCAAGCAAATCCGCAAAAGAAAGCAGGCGAGCTTCCTTAAGATTCGTAAGGGCCTTTTCCACATTCCCCCAATTTGTATTCTGGGTAAGGACTGCCCCCACCATCATTTCAATCGATGTTTCAGCGGGCCACCACCCCTGCGGTCCGTAATGGCTATACAACCTGTCATATACCCGTAAAAAAGGATTACTGTTCTCTTGCTTCATAACTCAGTTCAATCCCCAAGGCATATACCAATCTCTCTGGCAGTCGAGACCTTATCATTATTTAAATCCACTTTTTTACGGGATTTAACAGCATCCTCGAGAGGAACTGCACTCATATTCGGGGAAACCAAAGCAACCATATGGCCAAATTTCCCTTCCTCAATAAGGCGCACAGCCGCCGCACCAAATCGCATGGCAAGCAGGCGGTCAAAAGTCGTTGGGG
>Ga0307929_1001398_pt1 | contig 18375 bp, 12 predicted proteins | sample AceLakmetage1330_FD_203160 | JGI IMG/M metagenome (GOLD analysis project Ga0307929, IMG submission 203160) | Saline water microbial communities from Ace Lake, Antarctica - #1330 | ecosystem: Environmental > Aquatic > Non-marine Saline and Alkaline > Saline | place: Antarctica: Ace Lake...
TTCCTACGCAATAGTCAGAATAGCAACTGCTCCATAACAGCTCAGTGAAGTGCTATGCGACGTTGACCTGAAACTTGACTCGCGTTATTCGTTCGTTTTCAACGTCCAACATCGAACATCCAACGCCCAACATCGAGTTGGGAATCCCGATGAGGGACTGTCGGGACAAAGAGAGGATCGCAAACTCCAAACTTCGATGTTCGTTCTCAAGTTTCACCCTTATTTAGGCCTCTCTACGTGCGACGGAGGATCCGGCGGAGGTACGACGCCGGGGGCCTTGCTGACCTGAAACTTCAATTCGAACACCCAACAACCAAAGCCCAGCGAAAATGGTCAAGTTCTGATTTAAAGTTGTCACTCTGACTCACTCATTCTTGTTGTTTACCTACCACTTCAACGAGGGGCGGAGTCCCCCGTTGACCCTCCTCCTCCGGAGGAGGGTCAAAAAATTTCATGCCGCTTTCTCGTGTATTTGCTCTGGGGTGCATAGCTTCAGTGACCGATGGGGGCGGCGAGTGTTGTAGAGCCAAACGGCTTCTTCCACTGCCTGGCGGACCTGGGCTACGCTTTTGAATGTATGGTTCAGGAAATACTCCTGCTTCAGTATTCCGTTCACGCGTTCTGCCATCGCATTCTCTGCGCAGTGATCCTCTTCGGTCATGCTCACCGGCATGCCGTGAGCTTTGAGTACATTGACGTATTCATGGGAGCAGTACTGGCAGCCGCGATCGGAGTGATGAATAGGATGGCTTCCAGCAGGAAGCGTCTCCAAGGCCATAGCAAGCGCCTTGAGTGCGGTTGCCAAGCTCTCATTGTCATCAAGCATGAGTATCTTCATACGATCTGTGCTCCTTTCAGAAACACGCTCTACTTTGATTAACGTTCAAATTTTCTCCTCCACGATTAGGGAAAGAAGATTAAAACTGGGAAAACTAAGCCGTCAACTTTGTACAATTTGTGTTGTTTTTTGACTGAGCCGTGCTTGACGAAAAGAGGGGGGTAACATAAACTCTTAACCATAAGCGGGTATACAATATTGAAAATTCAAGGTTCTGCTGGGTGTTTTTAGAAGGAGACGTGTGATGAAGTTGCGTGCGTTAATCGGTTCTCTTGTTCTTGTTTTCGTGTGGATCTCCGCAGTGCAAATGGTATTGGCTGCGCCCTCGCTGCCTGTGACGAAACTCCCCGTCACTGGAGCGTATCAGACGGGTCCTAATGATGACTCTTGGTCTACGAATGGACAGTGGTTTCTGGGTCCTGATGGAGCGGAGTATCGTACGCACGAGTTTCACGACAACGTTCTTGGTGAGGGCGGCGGCGGCATGTCGCACTATGCTATTACGGGCTATGTAAGCCAGGTTGTTTACGGTGGTAGCTTGGGCGAAATTACCGAGTTTGATATCACGGCCACCATATACAATGACACAACGGAGGAGGTTCTCCCGTGGATGGCTGGAACGAATAGTCATTACGAGGAGAATAATGATGTTGTGAAATGGTACTACGGTACCCTGCGGGATGTGAAATTGAGCGCTGAATTTGCCATTTCTTCAAGTGATACTAATCTGCCTCAGTCCTGGACCGATCCCTACTTTCCCAGCGACGGAGAGGACATTGTAGCTACCAACGATGATCAGTTGGCTTGGTATTGCTGGAATATTGAACAGCAGGCTCCTCCGGGTGGTGGTGGCCCCGGCGGTTACCATGTGCCGACATGGGATTTCGGTAATATTCCGCAGGGCAGTTCGAGTACCCAGATCCTGAAGTTTACGGTTTCTGGAGCGGGAATTTCTGCTGGTGATCCGCGATTTCTTGTGATCGCGAATTCTGCCAACCAGATGAGTGATATTTTGTTGAATCGCACGACATCGCTAAAGGTGAGTACATGGCTGGATACGATTGCACCTGACATCGGCATTTTCTATCCGCATACGGTTGGTGAAGATCCATTGCGCAGCAGTGATGTGTCGGTGTTTCACAATGAAGATCGGTTAGATTTTGGTGATGCTCCTTATGATGGCATTACGAATATGTACGAGACCTTGCTCAACTTTGGTGATGGTGCACGTCACTCCATTTTTTCCGGCGTCATGATGGGGGCTGCGATTGATGATGAGATTGACGGCCAGCCCAGCGTGTTGGCTGTAGGTGACGATAATTTGGGAACGGTTCCAGATGATGAAGATGGCGTTGTGCCGACTTCCTCACTCTATCCCGGTCTTAAGGCTTCAGTTGACGTTACAGTCAGTGTTGATGGCTATCTCAATGCGTGGGTGGATTTTGGATCGGATGGAAGTTGGAGCGAGGCAGGGGATCAGATTAGGACAAACCTGGCTGTTGTTGCCGGTGTAAACTCCATTGCCTTTGCTGTTCCAGCAACTGCTTCGGTCGGTTCGAAGGCATACGCACGCTTCCGATTCTGCACGGCACCGGGTGTTACGCTACCCAATGGCTATGCTCCTGATGGTGAGGTAGAAGATTATATGTGGGTGTTTAGGGATGTTGGAGAAGCGAACGATTTTGGTGATGCCCCTGATACGTACCAAACTACGATGGCAGCCACGGGGGCGATGCACCGCATCGGCGGGCCGTGGCTGGGCGATGCCTTGAACGGACCGGATCCTGAAGACGATGGCCAACCGGACCCGGGTGCACTTGGTGATGACAGCGATGGGTTCGATGATGAGCATGGTGTGTCGATTGCCGCCGGAACAGAACTGGTGCGCGGTGTGCCGACAACCTACAGCGTTGAAGTCGGCGGGTCTGGTTGGTTTCAGATGTGGATTGATTGGGATATCAGCGGAACTTTTGAACCCCATGAAGAGGTAACAAATGTATTTCTTACGGCGGGTTCATATTCACCAACCCTTACAGCTCCGATGAATGCTGTTGCAGGAAATACCTTTATCCGTTGTCGCATAAGTGTGGCTGGAGGACTCCAGCCAACTGGAGGTCCTGCACCAGATGGTGAAGTTGAAGACTATGCCCTGACTGTTGCAGACGGTTATGTTGATGACGGCAACCTGCAGTCGCCTCACACGACAACAGCGATTATTGGCACCCCATCTGAACCCATATATGGTTGGGTTTATCTTCAGGGAATCACTGACCCGGCTGGTCAGGGCGCAGGAATAAACGCGCAGGCTGGATTCGGTCCTGACGGTTCCGATGCCGATGGTACATGGACATGGGAAAACGCTTCGTATAACCTGGATCAGGGCACTAATGATGAATACATGACTGCTATAACAATTAGCAGCACGGGAACATACGATTACGCCTATCGCTATTCACGTGATGGAATAGATTGGACATACGGCGATATTGATGGCAGCGGCAATGGCTATACAAACACGCAGGCCGGCAGCATTGTTGTGACGGCATTGTCGCCATTCAGTATTACGAATGTTGCGATGGTTGCCACATCTGACACGGCAACGGTTTGGTGGGACTCTGAGGATCGTGTGGTTTATCAGTTGCAGCGTGTTGTCAGTCTGTCGGATACGAACCTGACATGGATCAATGTCGGGGGCGAGGTGACGGGGCCAACGAATATGGCAACCGATGCAGGTGCTAGCGCGACGTCGCTATTCTACCGCATTCGTGCGCCATATGTAGAACCGTAGAGAGGGGGGAGGCATTTGCAATGCGGCCCCGAAGCGAGTCCGGGGTTCCAGCACCCGAGGGCGGGCCACCTCCATTTTGCAAGAATGGAGTTGGGGTGCCCTCGTCCCGAATGTGTCTGACCTCTGACAGCTGGCCGCTGACTCTGGGACCCTGACCTCTGACCTCCGACTTCTGGCCTTACCACCCCATCGCGTGGCCGATGAGCCCGATTGTCAGTCCAATCACAAGTTTGAACGCTTTGATTCCTAGGAATGCTCGGCGTGAATGGGCTAGTGTGGGGATGAGCCCGTGGCCATCCTGAATGATGCTGTTTGCCACGAGTACACTTAAGGGAAGAGCCCCTTGAGCATAGAGCGTGGTAAATATTAGATGGGGACCAGATGCGGGGAGTACGCCGACAAGGCAGGCTGTCAACAGAATGGGAAGTTTGTGGGTGGAAATCAGGCGCATAATATCAAAGCTGCTGGTTAGCATATGCGTGATGGCTAGTGCACCCAACGTCCAGAGTAGGATCCGCCAGCCGTGAACTCTCACCAAGTGGTGCCAGAGGTGTTCGTCCAGAAAGTGGTCTGGTACGGTTGCTACAATTGCCAGGGCGATAAGTCCCAGCAGGAGGAGGGTAATCCGTACCCAATTCCATGCATTTTGGTCGTCATCTTCAACGTCGCCATGAGCGCAATCTGCGCCATGGGAATGCTGTTCAATCGTTGGCGCTGGAGAGGTATCCAAAGGGTGATGATCATGTCCGATCGTTCCGGTTATGATTCCCCCCAGAAAGATTGCGAGAAAGAAGGTTAGCCATCCCCGTTGGGGGGAGCAGTTACGCCATTGCGTAAAAAACTCGTTAGAGGAGAAGGGTATGCAGCGAGGATCTTCGGGGTGAGCGGAGACGTGTTCTGCAACGTTTGGAATGGTGGTAGGAACACGCTTCTTTCGAATAAAATCGACAGCAACACCGGTGACGATACCTCCGGCAAAGAGCGAGGCAAAGATCATCATGGCCGTTTTTGGAAACAGAGCTAGCATCACAAAGGCTTCATCGCCACAGGTTGCTACCATTGCCGCCGTCAGGGCTCCAATTCCGACAACGCGGTGAATATAGAAGCTTCCGACAGCATAGGCACCCAGGCACCCCGGCGTTGCTCCGAGAAAAGAGCATAAGACAGATTGGCCAGGCCCCCACCTAGCGATGACGCGATCCCAGTTTCCGCGGGTCAGCACATTCAGATACTCAATTACCAGCATCATGATCATCACGAAGCCGGTGATCATGAACCCTTGTCCCAGAATGTCTTGGATTGCGTGCATGATTGCCTCCAAGTGGGAAGGTATACTGGGATAGCTGTCGGTTAAAGATTAAATGATGGCTGCCACGACATCGTGTACAGCGGACAGGGATCGAATAAGTAGAGAGCGGTTAAGTGTATCCGAGTAAGGGTCGGGGTTAAGAGTAGGTTTAAGTGTGTGTGGCACGTTTCTATACACTTACTCGTACACGTCGTCGCCCCTCTTACTCGGATACACTTACCCGAACTGCCTAACCGGGGAGGTCGATGTGAGTATGGACCTATGAGAACTCGTCTGAAAACGCATGTAAACGGTGTCTTGGCATTTGACAGTTAAATGATGGGCAAACAAATTTGTGTGTTCCTGGAGGTGGGACGCCTTTGTCCCGCGCACATGTCAGAGTTGTGTTTTTTGCCGTTAGTAAGGTAATATGACGTCACTGGAATCTAAGATCAATCAGAGCAATAGAGGAGACGCGTTATGTCAGAGAAACTTGAAGTAGGATCAAAGGCCCCCGCGTTCAGCTTAGTGAGTCAGGATGAGATGGTAACATCTTTGTCGGACTTTAAAGGGCGAAAGCTCCTGATCTATTTTTATCCTAAAGCCAATACACCCGGCTGCACCACGCAGTCCTGCGCTGTCAGCGACTCTTTGGTGGAGCTGAAAGCGGCGGGAGTCGATGCCGTGGGAATCAGTCCCGACAAACCCGCTGCACAGAAGAAGTTTGATGAGAAGTATGGTCTTGGATTTCCTCTGCTGAGTGATGAAAACCATGCCTTGGCAGAAACTTTTGGTGTTTGGGGCGAGAAATCCATGTATGGAAAGAAATATATGGGCATCGTGCGATCTGCATTTCTGATTGACGAGAAAGGTGTTTTGGAGGGGGTATGGTACAAAGTCAGCCCCAAAGATACTGTACCGAACGTGAAGGGGATGTTGACATAGTCATGTAGATGATCTACTATATGACCATGAAATATGAGGATACAGAGAAGGCTAATGTTGGGGTGGTTAAGGAGCACTTCAGCGCATACGTCACGAAGGCTGAGCGAGGGGGCTCTACTCTGGTCTGTCGTCGCAATCGTCCTATTGCCGAGATCGTGCCTGTGAAGTCGGGTCCCTCGGCGAATCGGACGCGCCTCGGCTCTGCACGTGGAACGGTGACAGTCAGCTGCGATCTTACCGGACCCGCGATGAATGCATCAGATTGGAGCATGTTGAAGTGAACGTGCTTCTCGACACATGCGCCATGATCTGGTGTGTTTCGGAGCCCGAGAAATTATCAGCTCAGGCATCTGCTGCTCTCCAGGCTCCCGATACCCGTATTTATGTGTCAGCCATAAGTTGTGCTGAAGTTGCCTGCCTTTCAGATGCCGGAAAGATCGCCGTCGTTCCGCACTGGCGAACCTGGTTCAATAATGCTCTGTCGGACAACGGCTGGTCTGTAGTTGATATTGATCTGGAGACGGTGGCAGAGGCGTTTTCCCTTCCCGGCAATTTTCACCGTGACCCGGCGGATTGTTTCATTACCGCTACCGCCCGACTCAATCGTATGGTTGTGCTCACCGCCGACCGAAAAATCCTCGACTACCCACATGTGCAGAGTCTCTGGTAACGGGTGTTAGAGCGGTTTGATGCTTTGATCTGCACGCGCTCCCCGAATACGGGGAAGCACGTTCTACAAGGGTTTTGAATTGTTAAAGCTGTCTGTGTAGGACGGGCTTCCCCGGTATTCAGGGAAGCCCGTATCGATGGCCACAGAATTGTTTAAACTGCTCTAGTCAGAGTCGGTGATGCTGAGTTTGATTTCGGTGGAGTTGGCTTTGAGTTCGGGCGTGTACATGGCGCTGGCTCGTGTTGGGAGGGCGCTGAAGGTGCCGGGGATTTCCGCCCGCAGGCGATATGAAACGCTGTGCTTGCCTCGGGCAAGCTGGCGCACGAGGAAGGCGACGCGTTCGTCCCGGAATTCAACGTAGGCGCCGATGTCATTTGGAATATAGCCGCTGCGCACATCAACGGGCTCAAATCCGGCCGCCTTCATGTCCTCGAACAGAATATATTCGTAGTCGTTCTTACTTTCGATCTCCAGCTCTACCTCAATCAAATCGCCGCTCGTGACGCTATCAAGGTTTGTCAGTTGCGTTCGCGTGTAGCGTTCCACGCGTTGATTCAGTGCCTGGCCGCGTGAGCCGGAGACCGCAATGGTTTTGTCGTCACGTTCAAGCTGATATATTTTGCGCTGCACTTTGATTTCCAAGCCCGCCTTGGTGATAGGATCTTCTAGCGTAAAGTTTGTAAGATAGGCATTGAAGTAGACCGGCCCGGCTCCCTGGCGACGCAGTTCAACGGTATGGTCGCCTGCATTCAGAGCCTGTCCTTCCAAGATGAGTGTGTTGTCGAAACTGAAGAGGTTATCCGCATTGATGGTGACCGATTTCTTGCGTATGCCATCGACAAAAATCTCGAGCGTCATGTCAGGCTTGTCTTCGCCGCTGGCGCGGAGATAGTCCGCTAAAGCCTCGATACAAAGAGCCGTGTCACGTGTGGAATTCCAGTAGGTGGCGTGCTTTCGGTTGTTGAGTAGATACTTCACCAGCCCGGCGGCCTTGGTGCTCTTTGGGTCGGTTGCAGCAAGGAGCTTCAGGTAGTAAGCATGGGCTTCGAACTCGCTGCCATACCAGCACCACCAGTAACTGCCATTCTGCAGGTCGAGATAGGCGGTTTGGTTTTCATCGTCCATGACAAGATGCTGCTCGATGTTCCGCAGAATCATCGCAAGTCTGTCGGTCTTCTGTAGTTTATGAAGCGCCATGCCAAGCATGCTCTTGCCGTAGACAGAGATCGCGTTTCGGTCGCGGTAGAGGAAGTCGCACATCTCATCATTGGCGATATCAGCGTCTACGAGAACCATAAAGATAAATGCATCCCTATTGTCGGCAACCTGTTTGTAGGGCGTCTTTTTAGTAAGCTGTTTGTTTAGCAGATCAACCTGTTTGTCCTGATAGATTCTTAGCCACTTGAGACCGTTTTCGATGACACCGGGGAGGATCGCGGCTCCATTCATTCTAGCGACTTGGAGACCATGTACAATGGTGGCCGTTGTGTGTGGGTAGGAGTGTTCGTGATAGCCCGAGAACCATCCCCATCCGCCGTCACTGTTCTGCATGGACGAGAGTTTTTCAATGCCCGACTTTACCATTGTTGTGACTTCATCTTCATCGAAAACGGGGTCATGCTTCCAGTGTTTCCACTGAGCCGCACGCTCTTTGTCCGTGCCGATTTCCTGTGCGTTGAGGTTGGTCTGTTTCTCGCGTATGGCTGCGAGATCAATGCCCGACTCCCGCAGGATGTGCTGGGTGATCACGGTTGGTACAAATCGGTTGAGGGTTTGCTCGGTGCAACCGTAGGGATAGCTCACCAGATAGGGGAGTGCGTCAACCATAGCGCCCGCAAGGGTGGGGGAGTAGCGAAGTTCAAGACGCGTTTGTTCAATGCGACGCTCCTGAGGGACGCGGAGTGTGATCGAAGCCTTTGTGCCTTCGGGGCGGATGACGCCGCTGAAGGACTCGGTTTTCAGCATGCCGTGGACATAGACGGGAAAGGCCATTTCCATTGCATCGGATTCTTCGTCCGTGAGGGCCTTCATGCGAATCACGGCTTCGCCTTCGCGCACGGCGCGCACTTTCCAATCCACGCGCGCTTCTCCCTGAGAGTCAATGCGAACCGTTTGGACACGGTCGTCGATTGGCTCCAGCGCGGTGCCATCAAGTTCAAGGACGGCTTTAACGTCTTTGGCCGAGTTGAGATAGTTGTGAATGTTTGCTGAGAGGACGACGACGTCTTTCTCGACGAAAAAGCGGGGGGCTTGCAGGCGTAGAAGCAGGTTCTTTGTTGTAACCATATCGACAGAGCCTTCGCCCACTTTGGTGCCATGTCCCATGGCCCAGGCTTTGACGACCCAAGTCGTTAGGTTCTCGGGCATGTCAAATTCGACTTCAACCAAGCCATTGCTGTCGGTGGTGAGCGAGGCGGCCCAGAAGGCGGTGTCGGCAAACTTGCTACGGATGGTGGGTTCGGACATCGCACCACTATTACCATTGGAGTCTTCGCCACCTGCGGGAGCGGCTTTGTTATCTGCTGTAATGGAATCAACGATGGAATCTGATTCGGCCAAAACCATGGGTGCAGGGGATCCCAGCATCATGCTCATGCGCGCGCCGCCCATGGCTTTGAAAGTATGAATTCCTTCTAATCGCGATCTTACTTTGTCGCGAGCGCGGCTTTCATCTGCAACCCAATGCCCGAATGCCCCGAGTGCACGCATGGGGTCTTTTTTCGGAAGCACAATGTTACCAAAGTGGCGGTTCAGGTTGGACTCGGTATGGGGGTTGTGTCGCCGCCGCCACTTCCAGAAATGGGCACGGATTTCGGGAACGTTGGAACCGCCGGAGATATATTCCACGGATTTGTCGTAGACACTGAGAACGGTTGAGCCCACAAAGGGGGTTCCCTCAATGTCTGTCAGACGCAACTTGATTGTAGCGTGCTCGCCGGGTTTGTAGCGTTCGGCAGAGGGCATTAACTCAACCTTCAGAATGCGTTTCTCTGGCGGTACGACAATTTCGCGTGTGTCTGTGTGGAGTTTGCCTCCGCTTACCGTAAATGCCTCGATAAAGAAGTTTGGCATGTCCTTTTTGCTGACGGGGATTTCTACGAGGGTGCTTTTGCCGTCGAGCCTCAGGATTTGTGGCTGTAGGTAGATTCCGTTGGATGGGCGCAAGAATAGCACAACGGTGCTGTTGGGTTGTTCCGTGTTGATGCGGAGCTTGACGTTGTCTCTAGCGGCATATTCCGCTTTGTCCGGCACCAGCTCAATGGCATTGAAGCGGAAGCCCTTGTCGGTTGCCGTGTTGTCTCCCATGACGATGAAAACATGTGCCCCTTCGCGTGTGTGTCCCTCGGAGTCGGTAAGCGTGTATGCGAGTCGGTACTGTCCGGGCGTGGCGGCTGTCATCTGTAGCGAGGATTTGCCTTCACTGTCTGTTGCAAGTTTCCACTGTTCGATGATGGTTTCTGAGGGTGCAATGGGGGTGCGGGGCGAGGGCGCCCCATCTCCATAATGGACTTTATAGAGTGTGACGTTTCCGTCTCCCGTGATGGGTTTGTTGTCCAGTGTATGGGCCGAGAAGGAGGCTTGAATGGTGTCGCCCTGCCGGTAGTGACCGCGATGCACCCACGCGTAAACTTTGAAAGGTTCGCGGGCGACGAGAACGGATCCTTTGCCGACGATGGTTCGGCGAGACTTGTCGGTTACCTCGGCGGTGATTTCGTAGCGATGATCCTCGTCGCCATGCATGGCTTTAGCCATGGCGGTGTCGATTTTAATTGAGACGGTTCCGTCTTTGCCGATCTGCTGTTCTGTTTCGGCCACGACTTCTGGCGGTTGATGGCGCGCAGGCCACCACCATCCGATGGGGCGCATGCAGCCCCATTTGCGCCAGCCTGGATACCAATTGTAATCATATCCGAACCACCAGTAGCCGGAGCCATAGAACCAATCCCATGGCATTTTGGGATACCAGTTGGATGTGTGTGATGTGCGTAGCACCTTGATCTTGACCTTCGCCTCGGTGACGGGGGCACCAAAGTAGTAGTTGGCCTTTACTTTGGCGGTGATGGTCTCGCCGAGCATGATGGGTTTCTCTGGAGCGTCAATGGTCACTTCAAATTCAGGTTTCTTGTATTCCTCGACGCGGAAAGTGCCCTGTCCACCGATGCCTGGGATGTTGATGCGGTAAACGCCGAGAGCGGCATCTTCCGGAAGTGGATATTCGCCATCCAAGCCACCATAGGCATCGGTTTTGATTTGGCTTTCGACGATCGTCTCATTCTTGGGATTGAAGATCTTGAGCGTATACGTGTTATTGGCAAACTGGGAGACGTTGGGCTTGTCGTACTGCGCATGGCGTATCCAGACTTTATACTTTACCGATTGATTGGGGCGGTACACGGGGCGGTCAGTGATGGTGAATGCCTTGATAGCCTTATAGTCCTGGTCGTGTTGCCTATTTGTCCACATGTGGGTGAAACCGATAAAAGCGAACCGTTCGGAGGCTACCTCGTCGGCGGGTGTATTCTTCTTAGGGGTGGTTGCGGTGATCAACCACTGATAACGGTTGTTGATAGCTTCGATGTCGGGGATGACTTCACCATTGCGGTTTGTTCTTTCGGCGAAATGTGATGTGAGTATGTTGTAGCGTCTGCTGCCGGGTAGGCGTTTGTTGATATAGTCCTGTCGGTAGCCAAAGAACTCAACGGTGGCGTCGGAAATGGGGTGTCCAGTAAGGGCATCGGCAACGAAGTAGTAGGGGGTGCCGTTAAGGCGTTTGTGTGCGATGACGGTGTTGGTAATCCAGATGATTACGGTGCTGGTGTTGCCGTCAGGCATTGTGGCGGTGAGTAGGTAAGCGCCTGCCTTGGTGAGGGGGGTGGTGAGGGTGGTGCGTTTGTCAAGGTGTCCGGGGCGTGGGGAGATTTTCTCGGTCCATTTTGCAACGCTGTTGCCGATGTACTTCTCTCCGCCCTGATGGATCAGACGGTAGCCGATGTTGTTAATGTTAACTTTTCCGTGTTCGATTTTCTTGGGGTTATGCTTCAGGTAATCTTTGACGTCCTCAAGTAGCTTTTGCGTTCGGATGGCACGGGCTTCCATCTTAACGGAGTTTCCGTTGCGAAACCGAAATTCAACGGTTGCTTTTTGTCCCGCGGGGAAGGTGGAGACGGATTCAAATTGTCCCCAGTTTTTAAGAATCTGGTCGAGTCGCTTTTGCTTCCTGTCGTTGGAGTCGCCGTGGGATTCGATACTCTGCCTCCAACACTGGACGGCTTTGTCATACTGGCGGCGATTTTCGAATATTTCAGCAAGGTGGTTGATGGCTTTATCGCCGTTTTTGCCTCGGATGGCGATATTCCGGTAGATGGCGATGAAATTCCAGTCGTCTGGCAGTGAGAAGCGTTTGATTCCGGTTGCGAGGCGAGCCAGGGATTCATCCTCTGCGAGGGTGTCGAGTGAAAATGCCGCATCGCGGGTGTCGCCATCGGAGCTTGAGCTTCGGAAAAACCCGTTGTACGCCGCCATGGTTTGGACGCCAAACTGTGTAAAGGAGAAGTCTGCCAGCTGGGTTAGGATGCCGTCGAGAAGTGCCGGATTTAGGCGTGCGGCTTCTGCCAGTAGCGCTCTCCAGCGTTCACCGTCGGTCTTGGCCGTGTCAAAGCTCTCCGGCAGCGCATGGAAGAGGGGCGTGCCCGTGGTATCCACGGGGGCGCGACGAACGTCGCCACGGTAGCCGTAGTAGAAGCCATCTTCGTAGTCAGGCAACTCGGTGAAGTCTGTAAGTATTTGTAGTCGCCAGGATTCATGTTGGCCCCCCCAGCCTTTGAGAGTTTCGGCAAACTGAAGGCAGAGCGACCCTACTTCCAAGACGCTGGTATCGCTCTGCCGCACGAGACGGAGAGCCGTATCGAGCAGTTGGAGTGTCCGTGTGCGGTCGCGCTCAATGCTGTTGACGGGACGGGCGCCTCCACGATGGTGCCCCCTCGAGAATTCGCCCGCGATGATGTAGCCGCGATGGTCGACATTCGTATACTCCTGAGCAGCACCAGCGATTAGCCGCCAGTCCTCGGGATGGGCTGCAATGGTTTTCTCCAGAAGGGCATCGGTAGCGTGAGTCTGATTCAGTCGTTGTTGACACTGAATGGCTTCATGTAGGGCTCTTACGGCTTTATGTTCGGAGATGGTGGTATCCAGACAGAGCGTTTCAAACAGCGCGTAGGCTTCTTTGGTGTTGCCATTCTTTTGAAGGGCACTTGCTTTTTCAAGGAGGGCTGCGTGGGATGTGGCCCCTTCAGCAGCAGCGGCGGAAAAAGCAAGGAAAAGCAGGGATGCTGAGAGTATGCGTGAAAGTAGACCTGTCATGGGACATCCTCTGTTGTGGTTGCTGAAATTATGCTGTTAACGTGTCATCACTCCCTTAGACGCCCCTCGTTATGAATTTCTTCAAGCATTGTGTGTTATCTTTAAGATGGCCGCCCCTGCTTCACTGATGTTGCGAGCATTTCGAGTGTTTTAACGGTGTTATCCCAGCCAATACAGGCGTCTGTTATGCTTTGACCGTAGGTCAAGGGTACGGCAGAGGCGACGTCTTGCCGTCCCGCTATCAGATTGCTTTCGAGCATTAGCCCAAAAATAGGGTTGTCTCCGTTGGCTAACATCTCGGCGATTTCTGCGGCAACCTTAGGTTGGTTGGCGGCATCTTTGAGGCTGTTGCCGTGGCTGCAGTCGACCATGATGCGATGTGGTAAATTCTGTTTTTGCAGTAGTGTGCTGGTCTCTTGCAGCGTCTTTGCGTCGTAATTTGGACCCTCACTTCCTCCGCGCAAGATGATGTGACAGTCTTCGTTTCCTTTGGTGCTGACGATGGCCGCTACGCTCTGTTTTGTGACAGAGAGGAAATGATGTGGATGTTGTGAGGCCTCGATGGCATCAAGGGCCACCTGCACATTGCCGTTTGTTGCATTCTTGAAACCCATGGGACAAGAAAGACCTGATGCCAGTTCGCGGTGAACCTGACTTTCTGTTGTGCGGGCGCCGATAGCACCCCAGCTTACGAGATCGGCAATGAACTGCGGCATGATGGTATCCAGAAATTCACATCCCGCCGGTAGGCCGATGTTTGCGAGATCGACGAGCAGTCGGCGTGCGATGTGTAGGCCCTTGTTGATGCTGAAGCTGCCATCAATAAAAGGATCATTGATGAGACCTTTCCATCCGATATTTGTGCGTGGCTTTTCAAAGTAGACACGCATGATGATCAGAAGATCATCCGCAAAGCGGTTGGCTTGTTCTTTGAGTTTATCGCCATATTCGCGCGCAGCATCGGCATCGTGGATCGAGCATGGCCCTGCCACAACAACGAGGCGGCGATCTTTTCCGTGAAGGCAGGCCGCGGTTTCGCGGCGGGTGTTTTCGACGGTCTCCGATGCGGAGTCCGTGATGGGAATGTCTTCCATCAGAATGGCTGGTGGAACAAGCGGTTTTAAAGCATCAATGCGAATATCATCTGTAACCCGAAACATAGGGAATTCCTTTCACTGTGGGACTGAAGAGGAGAATAGGCGAAGAGCGTAGGGAGTGAAAGGCGAAATGCTGATTGAGCTTCTGACTACAGGACAAGGCGGTAGCCGACTCGGGGCACGGTTTCAATACGTAGTGTTGCCTTATGTTTGGTCTGGAGTTGTTTTCGAAGGTTTGCAACGAAGTTGTCCACCGTTCGTGCGGTGCCTTCGTAGTCCCAGCCCCAAACGTGCTCTAGGATGGCATCGCGAGTAAAAACCTTGCCGGGAGATTCTGCAAATAGACAGAGTAGATCAAACTCTCGAGCGGAGAGCCTGATGGCTTTGTTCAAAACCAGTACGGTTCGGGTGACGCGGCTAATGGTGGTGTTTCCCAGAATGAGGGGGGGCTTATTCTGTTTTTCTGTGTGGCGCCGCCGGAGCATCACGTCAATGCGTGCAAGCAGTTCCGGTAAATCGAAGGGTTTGGCCATGTAGTCGTCGGCGCCGAGTTTGAGACCCTCTACTTTGTTTGGCGTTGTGCTGCGTGCGGAGAGAATGAGAACGGGCACGTCGTTGTCTCGCTTCCTGAGTTCCTCAAGAATCTCGAGACCGGACCAGCAAGGCATCATGATATCCAGAATGATCAAGTCTGGCTTGGTATCAAATGCCATTTGCATGCCGTTTTCACCATCGGCGGCAACGAGAGCTGTGTAGTCATTCAGTCTCAGGTTCATGGCGAGACCTTCGCGCAAAGATCGGTCATCCTCAATGATAAGGATCTGGTCTTTCGATTGCTGTTGTTTGGATTGTGTTGCGCTCATGCCGTTATTGCCGGGAGGTTAATGGTGAAAGTTGAGCCTTTGTCAATTTGGCTGTCGATGGTGATGGTGCCTCCATGCCGTCTAATAAGGTGTTGGGCAATGGCGAGTCCAAGGCCAGCTCCTCCTGTGCCGCTTGCGCGTGGCTGTTGCGCGCGGTAGAACGGTTTAAAGGCGTTGTTGATTTCATTTGGTGCCATTCCAATTCCGTTGTCGATAATCTGGATGCTGACGTGGTTTTGAGAATCCTGTGCGGTGATGCGTATGTGTTTGTTATTTCCGGTATACTTAAATGCGTTTGTTAGCAGGTTTAGCACAACCCCCTGAATGGCATCTGGGTCATGCTGGACTGTGAGGTGTGTTTCGATACATGCCGAAAGGGATATCTCATCTGAATTAGTCATGGCGCGGAAACGGTTGATGGCGGCGTTGATGGCTTGGGAGAGAGTGCATGCCTGCAGGTTGAGTTCCAGCATGTCGTGGGATGCAGATCGCCAGGTGATGGCTCGATCCACCATGAGGTTGAGCCATTCCGTTTCGCGTAAGATGGTGGCGAGGCACTTCGCAGTTTGTTCCGGGTCGTTTGCTAATTTTCCGGACTGCAACGTTTGAGCATAGAGTCGAATGGCGCTTAGGGGGGTTCGGAACTCATGAGAAACACCAGCAATGAAATCGGCCTGGCGTCGGGCAAGTCGGGCTTTCTTGCTTGTTAGCACTACGGCGATCAGAGCGCTGCCTGCTGCCGTAGCGGTGAAGGATAGTGCGAGCACGCCCATGATGATGCTGCGGGCATCATTGGCAAAAACCAAGGCAACGATTCCCACGGCGGTTGAGAGTACGACGGGTAGCAGAACCCCCACCGCAATTGTGATAATCACGCTGGTTAGTTTTAGGTTTAGATAGAGCCGCTTCATATGGTAATCCCTTCATCGCCATTCTGAGGTAATGGTGTTGAAAGCTCAATCCGGAAAGTATGTTTTGCAATGTTCCATCGTAAATTTAGAAGTTAAAGGGCAGAGGTTTCGTGTGGTCGGCAATGAGTCTTGCGTTCATTCAGACCATCTCCGCTCGTTGCTTCTGTGAGATCACGCCACGGTGGCGGTTGGAATTCGTACGAAGCAGCCCGCCCGCATCGCTGCGCGAAGCGCTGCGGGCAGGTTCAACATGCTTATTCGGATACGCTTAACCGACCTTCTCAATCGGTTCGTCTGCTGCACATGTTTGACACTACCGATGCAAGGTCGGTGGGCGTCTTAATGGACGTGATGTTCGCAGACCTTTCTAAAGTGGTATCCCGAGATCGCGAGCGTAACGGCCAGATGGAATTGTCGAGGGCGTCGTAGGCATGTCCACACCAGCAGTTTCCAGTAATGCACGCGTTCCTTTCCTATAATCCCTAGACGAAAGATAGACCGCAATAGTGCCATAAGATCGGCTCGTGATAGTCTGCCTGACACGTTTGGACGCGGGCATTCGCGCAGCAGCGTTTTGATGCGAGCATAGTAGTGTTTCGGAGCATAGATGTGATTCAATATCTGCTTGTATCCTGCATGTAATCGGGATGCATCCATGATCGGAGTGATGTTGGTTGTTCCCTCAACATTATCACCTGATGAAATGCCGGTAAGGCGACCGGCTTGTTCCATGCGCTGGTAGAGTTTTGTGCCTTTTGGGGCTTGGAGCAAGCCGACCATGGCGGTGACGATGCCGCTGCGTTGAATGAAGTCTATCTGACGGCGAAATATGGAAGCGTTGTCGCTGTCGAACCCGACGATGAATCCGCCCTGCACTTGGAGTCCTGCTTGCTGCAACCGTTTGACGTCGGCAACAAGGTCTCGGTTTGCATTTTGTGTTTTGTTGCACTCGGCCAGAGCCCCCTCATCCGGGGTTTCAATTCCGACGAAAACAGTATCGAATCCAGCGTCTACCATCTGGTTCATTAAGTCGGGGTCATCCGCGAGGTTGATTGAGGCTTCGGTTTGAAAGGTGATGCTTTGTTTGTTCTTTCTCCAGCGTATCAGCTGCGGGAGTAGATCCTCCTTGAGTTGGCGTTTATTGCCGATGAAGTTGTCATCGACGAAGAAGATTCCATCGCGCCACCCCGTCGCATAGAGACCATCCAGTTCGGTGATGATCTGTTGGGCGGTCTTGATTCGGACTTTGTGTCCGAGTAGGGATGTGACATTGCAGAAGTCGCAGTTGAATGGGCATCCGCGTGAATATTGGATTTCCATGGAGTGGTATCGCTTCATATTGAGCAACTCCCACTGCGGTGGTGGTGTGGTTGAAATGTCAGGAAAAGCATTGGTGGTATAGAGATGTTGCACCTTCCCCTTCTTGTGGTCTTGCAGAAAGAGCGGAAGCGTGATTTCGGCTTCGTTCAGAATGAAATGGTCCACTTGTGCAAAGGATTCATGATCCATTGTGAAGAGGGGACCCCCCGCGATGATTTTGAGGCCGGAAGCCTTGCACTGCTTAATCAACTGTTGGGCAGCGTCCTTCTGGATACTCATGCCGCTGATGTATGCGCAATCGGCCCATTTCAGATCGCGTGACTGCAATCGGTCAACATTTAGATCCACAAGTCGTTTGTCCCAGGATTTTGGTAGAAGGCTGGCGACGGTAATCAACCCAAGTGGGGGAAGTGCGGCTCGTTTGCCGACAAAGCGCAGAGCATGTTTGTAGCTCCAGAATGTATCCGGAAATTCAGGGTATAACATGAGAATATTCATGGTGACGTTTCCTTTCTGGTGTCTTCATTTGGGGCAGTTTAGGTAATGCGTGTCATGGTTTTGTCATGGGGGGAGAAAAAGTGAAAAATTTCAAAATGAGCAAGATTCGCTTGTTATTCATGTTGATGCTCCGCATACTCTCAGGCATAAGAAGTGTACATCTATCTGGGAAGGTGATGAATGGCAAGAGCAGTGGAATCAGCGGGGCGTTTTGCATTGCCAGAGCAAGAGGGGTTAGGGTTGTGTCGAACCCTTGGGCTGGCGATCAGCAATATTTCCATGTATGGCATGGAGCACTCGGTCGCGGCAACATCTGTAACGCAAGCATTTGATGCATTGGTTAGCAAGACAGATCTCTATGGCGAGATTGAGTTTGTGCTTGGCGATGCAGGACTTATGGTCAATGGCAGCGTAGTTGTGACTGAGCGATCTACCGGTCAACTGCTTGTTGACCAGATTACCAAGCTTGGTGTGCACGATTTTGTTTTTGTGCCTCCCATAAATCGGGCTGAGTTCACCCAGTTTGTCTTGATTCTTGCTGCATCTCCTGGCTCAACCGCGGTGGCCGACGGATTTGAAGAAGCAATTGCAAAGGCAGAGTTAAAAAGTGTGCGAGTGGCAAATGTGAGCTATGCGCGGGTCGATAAAAATGCCCCTCCTCCGACAACCACGCGCAGTGTGGCAGCGGCAGCGACGGGGGGCGCCAGGGCTGTTTCATCTGAAGTGAGTATAGTCAGGCCTGTATTACTTGTATGCTAAATGACTGGACAGGTTCCGCCCCGTTTGCTACAGCTGAG
>Ga0307929_1001399_pt1 | contig 18366 bp, 17 predicted proteins | sample AceLakmetage1330_FD_203160 | JGI IMG/M metagenome (GOLD analysis project Ga0307929, IMG submission 203160) | Saline water microbial communities from Ace Lake, Antarctica - #1330 | ecosystem: Environmental > Aquatic > Non-marine Saline and Alkaline > Saline | place: Antarctica: Ace Lake...
GTTCAACTCATCATAAAAAAAGTTCATGGTATACTATCCCAAATTATTATTTCACATTTTATTGCGGTTGTCTCTAATTATTTTTCGAAAACTCAAGTATATATACTTGTTAACAAAAAAAAATCAATCGTAAATTTGCTGCTGCTTCAATAAAATCAGAAAAACATTTTGCTAAAAATTATCAAAAACAAGTCTGTGGTTGCCTGGGAGCATATTAATTTCGGGGGAACCTATGTGAGTGATCAATACAATCTTAAGCGAGAACAGCTTCTAAATGTTAAAATTTAGCTTCCAAAAAGAAGGCTCCTTTTTACATGGAAATTCTGGAAGGGTCAAAATCTATTTATTGTTGATATTTCAATTTCTTAATGGGAATTTCGTAGGGAATTTGTACCAAATGATTAATGGAACCTAATGGTATCCTTTAGCCCGGATATTTCATCCCCTTATTCGGCAAGGATATGTTCCATTCGGATATGCTGCTTTTAATGCTTTTTCCTGTAGGTTTGTATTTTGGTCAAGTGTGCTGACTCTGGCATAAAGAAAAATTGTCATATGGCCCCCTGGTTAATAATTATTAAAAGCGTTAGTAACCTTATAAATATTTTTAGAAAGAGCGACAACTACTACAATAATAACCTTTTTAACGCCTGTTTTGGCTATGTTATAAAGATATATCTTTTTGGGATAAGATCATGATTAAGGTATATTCGTCAACCAGAGCTTTTCAACTGTTTGACACCACACTAAACTTTTTCTTGCTATTTATAGCTATTTTGCAGAGGCTGAAAGAGAATACATCTCAGTTAAAACAAAACAAGGATTGACAGCCGCTCGATTGAGTGGAAAAAAGTTGGGGCGACCTACAGTCACAAAATATTTTCAGGATCAAAAGGGGCCATCAAGAAAGGTTTCTAAATAAAAACAAAATAGAGAGGACTGTTAATGAATCTCATTGAATTGAAACAGATGGCAGATCAGGAAACAAAAACAGATGATGCCCACACAGAATTTCTTTATAAGAAAATATGTGCTTTCCGACAAGAAAATTTAATAACTGTCTCCACAAAAGAGCTGAAAGAATATTTAGTTTTGTGCATCAAAGGTTCTGCTAAAACAGTTGATTCTATCGTTCTTTTAAGCGATCCAAAAAAGCATGTGGGTTTTATCAACGTTGCCAAAAAAGGGTTTCATGAGTTTAACACAAAAATCCCCAATGCCAATAATGATGGACTGCCACTATTTAGGACTTTGAAGGAGCCTGCTTGTCAGCCTTTTGTTTCTTCCAGAACGGTTTTTACCAGGAAAAAATATGGGTCTGTAGATAATGCCAGTATCTCTTTTGCCCAGAAGATCCTTTCTCACCAATTTATATTAGACGAAGAGTTTAAATGCATTGGTGTTGAACTGACATATGATTCTCTCGTACGGCAGAAATTAATTGAGATGGGCCTACCAGAAGAGGTGGCCTTAAAGATTGGGAATATCATTCTTTCTAATATGAGCACCCCGGATAAAAAACCTGTGCATAGATTTTCAAAACAAATTTTCTTCCCATGTGGAGATGGAGAATACATTATTATAAGCCCTGTTCAGCATACCGGCTTTAGCAATGAATTCCACCAGAGAATGCTTCAGATCACCTCAGCCTCGGACAAATTTATTAAGTTCCGGAACACTCAGGTAGCGGGGGCAAACCCTATTAATGCGGGACTGCTTAATAGTGAGCTTGGGGGCCGGCACAGGCATCTGCTTTCTTTACCTCCTAAGAAAGGCTCCCTTCAAGCATTGGAGAGAAACCTTTCCTTTATGACAAAAAACAAGACAATTTTTCCAGATAGCCTTGAAGGAGCTGACCTTTCTGCTTTTAAGAAAATTGAAAAAAGCCGGTCTAACAATCGGAAGATTCGGGCCACCAGGCAACGGGAAATCTGGAAAATTATAAATAAATTAATTTACAACGCACGGTTTATCGCTCAGCATATCTCTGAAATTGAAGATAGAAATAAAACTTTCTCAGCTATCCCTGACATAGAAAGGAAACTTGTTGATGCAAAATATAGAGGGAAAAAATTAAGCACCGCTGAGATTGACACCCTTGTAAATATTAATATGGCATCCTTAAAGTTACATCATCAAGAGATGCTTAATGAAAAGGTGGAAACTCTTTTTGAAGATACCTTTAAATTAGCATTCAAAAGGGGATTATAATGACACCAGGTTTTATTTTATTCAATCATGTTAGAGTCGAAGGTGTTAATGCAGAAGCCAACCAGTATGTTGCAGGGTTCCCGGGGGTTTCAGCATTCACTGGATATGGGCACCTTCTCGAACGTAAAATAAACGAGAAATTCCCCGAAAACCGAGTCCTTGTTAATGGAGTTTCTATCATTAGCCATGAATTTCAAATGGACGAGGGTCATCCAAAGATCTCCGCAAGTACGGATGGGGCTAAAACTCATCAGATCGTTACCCCACCAGTTTTAGAAGAAATCAAAGCTGACATGACAATATCTTTGGTCTTTTCAATAATGATCAAAGAGAATCCGGAAGAAGAGTTACCGGAGATCGGGGATTTTGCCCATGTCTTCTTGGACAGCTTCCCTATGTGCGGAGGGTCATGCTGGAACAAGAATCCTGTGGAGACGTTTTTGGATAAAATAGAGCTTTGGGAAAGGCTTGAAGGATTCTCTGATGGTCATGTTCTCATTGAACGTATGGATCTTCTTGGGGCCACAGAAAATAATGGACAACCCGTTGGTTGCGATGATCATGATTCCCTGTCGGACTTATTGAATGTTCTTACGGTTCACAAACACGAATCTGATGAAAAAATAACATGGCGGCGCAACCAACCCGGGTGGATTGTTCCAATTGCAGTTGGGTACCAGGCAATCGAAACACCCCAAAAAAGATTGTCTGTCCGAGATGCTCAGCCTCATGTTTATGCAGAGCCGTTGATCGGCCTGGGCGAGTTTGTGTCGATCAAAAAAATAACTTTTGGTTTTTTAACGGGTCAGGAAGAAAAAGTTTTCTGGGCGCACAAAAATGACAAGGACCGTGGCTTGTATTATACGAGCTGTGAATAATAACAAATTTTGAAGTTCGTTGTTATATAATGAGATTTAAGTAAACAGTGATCTACCGCAAAGGTAGCTTAAAAATAATTTACATTTTTCAAGGAGTTTTAGAATGGCAAAGAAAGAGAAAAACAAAGAGGAACTGGAAATCCCATCAGTCCTAAATTTTGCAGGCAGTATTGTCCCCTCAAATGGCTTGTTCACCTGTGTTGGTAATAATCAGGAAGAGAGCCCCCTTTTGATTGACACCCAGACACAAAGGGGGACTATCTCAAATTATGGGAACGTTCATAAGGCAAAGGGTGAAGCGAATGTGGAAAAGGCCCTTAACCCTGAGAATGCCAATATCCAGACAATAGATGTATGTTATTTACCGAATACTGCTGATATTTTTAACCTTACTTTCTCGGTTAAATTCTTGAACAACAGTTCCTGCCCTGGGGCCTGTAATGCTCGACAGTTCAAAGAACTATTGGCAGATTTTTACAGTGCTTATAAGGCAAAAAACGGTTTTCAAGCTTTGGCCAAACTTTATTTAAAACAGATCGTTAATGCCAGGTGGTTTTGGCGAAACAGAGATAATTCAATCGACAGGGTTGTCCAGATAGAAGTTGGAGACCAAAGATATGGATTCTCAGTCCCCAGGCTTCTTGATGATCCATTGCCCACTGAGAATCAAGAAAATTTTGATTCGCTTGCAGGGAAAATTGCAAAAGCCTTGTCTGGCGAATCCGAGCCTCTGACTTTAAATGTTTTTGGTACAGGCATTCTCGGGTTCGGTCAACCGGCATTCCCTTCCCAACAGTTTATTGAAAACAAAAAAGGTAAGTTTCTGGCTTACGCTGAATGCGCTGAAGGCAAACAGGCAAAAATGCATTCTCAGAAAATCGGGAATGCTATCCGGACAATAGATACATGGTACCCGGAACACGAAGAAAATCCGAACCCCGCAAAAGAACCAGCACCCATTGAACCTTATGGGGTTCTCCAAAGAGAATCAGTGGCCACCAGGCTCCCAGGTAAGAGTAAATCAGATTTGTATTCTCACCTGGAAAACCTTGCTGGCCTTATTGAAACCATGCAAGGAGGGCTCAATAACGATCATCATTATGTGATGGCCTGCATGATCCGGGGTGGAGTTTTCTCTGGAGCTGGGAAATAGAGTGGCGTTACCCTTTGTTTTTGTCTTGCTTCCTAAGTTATTGGATTGATATAATTATCCAATAGATAATAAAACAAAGGTTTTTTGATCGATCCTTGACAAATTGTTTGTAATTAAAGAGAGTTAAGCTCTTTTTATTATAGTGAACCGCTGCGAAGGTGGTTTAGAAGTATGAGGACGGCAAAGAACCTTTTTCTACTGTGTGATCCGCTGCGAAAGTGGTTTAGAAGGATGGCTGTGCCTACAAAGAAGAATGTTCCAAGTAAACCGCTGCGAAAGCGGTTTCAAAGTTCAAACATAAACTATCGAAATAGATAGATTAAAACGAAAAGGATAAAAAAATGACAACACATTATTTTGAGTGTAATATTCTTGGTACCGATAATCCCCCAGAATTTATCCTGGGCAAACTATATAAAAATATCCATGGTATTCTGTCAGAGAAAGAGCTCACCAATATTGGAATCTCTTTTCCCCAGATGGATAAACGGCCAGGGAGAGACATCCGATTATTCAGCGATCAAAAAACTTTATCTGGAATTCATGCAAACCCCGGCATCCAGTTTTTTGTGAAATCGGGTGCCATTAATGTGTCGGATATACAGCCGGTCCCCAAAAAACATTCATTGGCTACCTTTGCCAGAATAAGGATCGCTGAAAAGACAACAGATCTATATGCCTTAAAATCCGAGTTGCGTTTTGTTAAGCATTTGGCTAAAAAAGGTATTGAGATCGACGAAGATAAGCTCAAGGACCACCGAAAGAAAATTATTGCTCGACGGAAAAAAGTAATTCCATTTCTTTTGATGCACAGCAAGAGCACCCAAAGAGATTTTCCTTTGTTTCTCGAAAAAGAGGAAGTCGATAGCCAAGGGCCTGGGAGTGGCTTTAACTTTTATGGGCTATCAAATAGGGGAGCCCCTGTTGCAGTTCCTGTATTTTAACAGTTAATCTGAAAAGGTTGTAATGGACCGCTGTAAGGCCCGACAGGGCCATCCCTGTGGGACAGGTGGCTTTGGAGTTGCTTCTATATACTCCGGTGTCATTAGCATTGAAAGGGTACCACCCAGATTCATGAGGGAATGCACGCTAAATGTCTCCGGCATTTTTCAGTTTAATTCCATACTCAATGAAAAGAAAAATATAGTTGCACATAAAGGGCATTATGAGAAATTGATTTTAGTCGATTATCACTGTTCTATTAAATGTTAACTTACATAAAGTTAACATTTATATGTGCTGTTTTGAAATGGAAGAAAAAATCTATATGTTGTGGTTGGGAAAATTCAAACTCTCTGGTTATCAATTACAGTTATAGTAGACCCTTGAAAATTACAATAAAATAATCTTATTACACAGTATAGTTTACATGATGTCATCAAAGACCACAGGGATCTTGCTTTTCAGCTCTGCCAGCAGGGGAAGACAGAGGGCTCTCATTTGAGGATGAGCAGACTTCCCACACCGTAGGGTCAGGATATGCCTCATCTCTCGGAAATTGCATTTCATAATGATCTCTGTCTTCAGGGAGTTGGGAATACCGGTGTGAGATAAGATTTCATGGGACTGTTCAATGATCTTCATCAGGCCCATTCTCCTTCTGGTTCAACAAACTTGACATCTATGATGGTCTTTTCACCTGAATCAAATTTTTGAGCAGTTTCCACTATCCTTGCTGCATCATTCTGTCCTGCAGCTGTGATTTCAGCTTCATGATAGACTGGCTTGAGTTCGGTCCAACTGACTTTGTATCTTTTCATCTTTGGTTCTCCTACGGGTTAATATGGTTAAAGTCTTGGTCTTATCATGTAAAGTTTATTTGTGCAGAATAAGTAGCAGGTATAAATTGTATCGAAAGGGAATTTTTGCCGTTTTAAGCCTTGTCAATAAAGGCATTTCACGGTTCTAAAAATGTACTGAAAATGTACTCTTTTCTTGTCGTTTTGACGGAGTTTGACCCATCTTTGGTCTATAGGACGGTAAGCTCTATGCGTAAAAACACAAAAAAGCTCCTTTATGAGAGCCTTTATTGATGAGCTTTGCCGTATTTTGAGGGGTATTTAAGGAGGGTTGAACTGGAGCCGACGAGCGGAGTCGAACCGCTGACTTGCTCATTACGAGTGAGCTACTCTACCAACTGAGTTACGTCGGCCCCTGTGCGCATACCATTAGAATGAATCCGTGTTAAAATCAAGTAAAAAATTGATATGTGGACCATCCCTAGGAATGCGTGGTTGTAAGATTCTCTGACTTTCCTCCCTCTTTGTTGGTACCATATCCCATATCCCAAACAAATACGGGCATTTTATAAAAAAACTTGTTTCTTGATTTGGAAGGGCGTACAAGGTAAGTTTTTATTTTTAAATAGGGTGTGAAATATGAAAATAGATGGATATCCGGTGATTTCAAAACAAGAGGTGGTCTCCCTGATAAAGGATGGGGATACCATTGCCTTTAGTGGGTTTACCGCAGCCGGAGCAGCAAAGGCTGTGCCGGTCATGCTGGCCGAGCATGCAAGGCAGGAACACGCCCGGGGGCGCAGTTTTCGGATCAGGGTCATCACCGGAGCTTCCAGCGGGGACTATATTGACAATGACCTGGCCGAGGCCCATGCCATCTCCTGGCGTGCCCCCTACCAGGGGGGTAAAACACTCAGAGAACAGATCAACCGCCAGGAAGTGGAATATGTGGACATGCATTTGTCACATGTGGCCCAGACCGTGGGGGCGGGTTTTTTCGGCCGTGTGGATGTGGCGGTTGTGGAAGCCACGCATATCACCCCGGACGGCAGGGTGTATCTTTCCGCCTCCATCGGGGCGTCTCCCACCTGGCTGGCCTGCGCTGACAAGGTGATCATAGAACTGAACCATTGCCACTCACCCCGCTTAAGTGAACTGGCCGATATTGTTATTATGCCGCCCCCGCCCAGACGTAATCCCATCAATGTGCACACTCCCCTGGCCAAAATCGGGTGGCCCTATGCCCATGTGGATCCCAAAAAGGTGGTGGGCATCGTGGAAAACAATGAGCCGGACCAGGTGGCGGCCTTTAACCAGGAAGATGATACCAGTAAAAAAATTGCAGACCATGTCATTGAATTTTTGCTCAAGGAAAAATTGGCTGGCCGGATTCCCCCTGATTTTTTCCCCCTCCAGGCCGGGGTGGGTAATACGGCAAACGCGGTGCTGGCTGGGTTGGGTCGTCATCCGGATATTCCACCCTTTTACATGTATTCGGAGGTTTTCCAGGATTCCATGATGGACCTGATTGATGCGGGCAAGCTTTTGGGGGCCTCTGCCACCTCCCTGACCATTGTGCCGGAAAAGCTCAGACAGATTGGGGATAACATGGATTTTTACAGCCGTAAAATTGTGCTGCGGCCCCAGGAAATATCCAATCACCCCGGCATTATCCGTCGCCTGGGGGTGGTGGCCATGAATACGGCCCTTGAAATGGATATCTACGGCAATGTAAATTCTTCCCATGTGATGGGCACCCATGTGATGAACGGGGTAGGTGGCAGTGGCGAATTCGCCCGGAACAGTCACTTGTCCATTTTTATGACCCCTTCCATTGCAAAGGGGGGTAAAATTTCTTCGGTGGTTCCCATGGTTCCCCATGTGGACAATAATGAACATTCGGTTCAGATTGTGGTAACGGAACAGGGGCTGGCTGATTTGCGGGGGTTGGGACCCCTGGAGCGGGCAAAGAAAATTATCAATACCTGTGCACATCCTTCATACCGGCCTTATTTAAAAGACTATATCGCCAAGGGAACCTGCGGCCATATCTGCCACGATCTTACCCGCTGTTTTGAACTTCACCGCAATTTCAAGGAATATGGGGCCATGCTGCCGGAGATGGCATCGGATTTATAACATCGATTGATTTTTAGGGCCTAACCTTGTAAGGGTAGTAGGGAAGTTCTGGTATTTGCTTAAATGGAGAAGCCATGCGTCTTGAGTGTGATGGTCTGAAATATACATATCCCGGGTCCGAGGCTGCCGTCATTGATAATCTTTGTTTTTCCATGACAGCGCCAGGGTTCAATGCGGTGTTCGGACCTTCGGGGGTGGGTAAGACCTCCCTTGCAAAACTGCTGGTCAGCCAGGCAAACCTGCCGGCGAGCAGGATCTTCACCAGCGGGTTGGATAGGATTCTTTATTCCTACAATCAGGAACGGCTTCCGGGCTGGTCCAGTACCGGGAAACATCTGAACAAGGTCTGCCCCCCGGGCAAAGAGGCGTTGAAAAAAAAACTCATCGATATCTTCAAGCTAGAACCGGTCCTGGACGCACGGTTTTCACAGCTTTCCATGGGGCAGCAGAATCGCATGAATCTCATCCGTTACCTGCTCCAGGAGTTCGATCTGCTGATTTTGGATGAAAGCCTGGCCAATGTGGACGAGGCCCTGCGGGAAACCATTATTTTGGCAATTAAAGCTTTTTTTCCGGAAAAAATGTTTCTCTATATTTCCCACAACCTCATGGAAGTGGCCAAGTTCTGCCGGGATATCCTGGTCCTGAGTGAGCCTGTCAAACAAAAGGGCAGTTTTATGGTGAAGGGCAGGGATTATGCTCACGGATATACCCTGGATAAACAGGCCTTTGATGCCAGTATGTTGGAGGTCATGGATGCTTTTTAGACGGATATATCAGTTTTTGATTGTCTATTGCCTAGGGCTTGCTTGCCTTTTGGGAATTAAAAAGGTGCTGACCCTCTCCGATTATGTGATCCCGGGGGTTCCCCTTATCCTGGAGACAGCTGGCAGGGTTTCCCAGGGATATCTTTTTGATGTGTTCAATACTCTTTCCGTGACAATTCTGGGCCAGGTGATCTCGATTATCATGGCGTTTACCGTGGGGATCCTGGGTCGAAAATCTTCCTGGGCAGGTTCCTTTATCAAGGTGATGGCCTATAATATCCAGGCTTATCCAATTGTGGCTCTGGCCCCAATTATTTTTATCCTTCTGGGAGACGGCTTTATTTCCCGACTTCTCATTGCCTCCATGATCTGTTATTTCCCGTTGCTCCTGTCGGTGCTGGGGGTGATGGCAGCTCCTGTAAAGGATATTGAGCATTTTTATATTGCAACGGGAAGGATGCGGTGGCAATTGGAGGTCAAAATTCGGGCCTTTGAAAATCTAAGCAAACTGACCACGGTGATTGCCGGCAGTGCCACCTTGGCCATGGCCGGGACCATTGTGGCGGAATTCATTGCCGCCAATGCCGGTATCGGGTATAGTATCCGCATCGCCCTTTACCAGAGTGACCTGGCCGGGATCCTCGTGGCCCTGTTCATAATCGGTATTGTGATTTCCATTTACCAGGGGATGCTGGAGACCCTGGGCGACCAGGTAAAAACAAAGTGGTTTGCACCAAAGGGAGGGGAATTGTTATGAGAGTCAATGGAAGTTACAGACAATGGCTGGCCACCATGACGGCCCTGGGGATTTTTTTTCTTTCCGCATCGGTTCAGGCCGGTACCATACATCTTAATTATCGCCTAAAATGGCTGTTCAATACCTCTGTGGCAGGAGATATTTTTGCCGCAGACCAGGGATATTTTACGGCTGTGGGGTTGGAGGTGACCGTTAAGGAGGGCAGTCCTGAAAAAAATGCCATCAAGGAATTGGAGCTGGGGTATGCCGACTTTGGGGTGGCATCGGCAGACCAGGTGATCCGGGCCCTGGACAAGGGGGCTGATGTGGTGGTGCTGGCCCAGCTCTTCCAGGTCAATCCCATGCAGTGGATCTACCGGGCGGATCAGCCTGAGATCAAAAAGCTGTCAGACCTTCAAGGCCGCCATATCGGTATCACCTTTGGTGGCAATGATGAAACCGTCATGAAAACCCTTTTGGCCAAATCCGGGCTTGCCGGTGAGGATGTCAAGCTTTCTGGCGTCCGGTTTGACTTTGCCCCTTTCCTGAAAAAACAGGTGGATATCTGGCCGGTATATCTAAATTCCCAGGGGGTGATCCTTCAGGACAAATTGAGTCGGGAAGGGGAAACCGTCTATTTTTTCAACCCGTCCGATTTTGGCGTGAATTTTGTGGCCAATTCCATTGTGACCTCGGGAAAAATGGTCAAGAATCATCCCGACCGGATAAAGCTATTTTTAGGTGCCTTGCTTGATGCATGGGAAGCCGCCATGGATCCGGCCAATGAAGCAGCTGTTCTGAGGGTGGTGAAAAAAAAGGACAAGGGCACCCGGGATGATATCCAGCAAAAACAGTTAACGGCCACAAGGAAATTGATCAAGCCGGACAGGACAGTCCGGATCGGCCGGATGGATGTGGCTGCCTGGAAACAGACAGAAACCATCATGCTTAATGAAGGACAGATTAAGTCCCCTGTGAACATTGAGTCCCGATTGGCTGGGCCGGACTCTTTTTAAAATGGTTCTCATTGTTGCACAACATTTTATACTGCTGGCACAGCCGCCCTGAGTGCTCTGAACGTTTATATGGTCAAGACTGGTATATTAATTTTAAAAAAAAGAAAACTGCTTAATAAAAAGAAGCGTTGAATCTGGATACCATTCTGATGTAACGTATTTTTGAGAACTTTTTGCAGATACCTTTTGGATTTTTTTCCGGCCTTGACAAAAACCCTTCTCCTGTCCTATATCCTAATTTTTTGGTGAAGTTAATTTTTCAAACAATAAATAACAAGGAATGATTCAAATGAACAGAAAAGCAGGATTTTTTTGGGTACTTTTGTGCATTTTGTCGCTTTCTCTGACAGGTTGCCTGTCTTCAATGTCAACGGGATCCAGTGATGCCAAGACAGTTGCAACCGGATCTGCCGGAGGGGCCAACGCCCAGAATGCCAACAGCGGATTGGAACGTTGCGATGCCTCTTTGGGGACAATGGCGATTTTTGAAGATGAATCGGCAACATGGTATCAGCATTTGACCGGGGATTTAAGGCTGCCTTCCACTATCCCCGTTATCCGGCTTCTGGCCCAGCAATCCAATTGTTTTGTTATCGTTGAACGGGGAAAGGCCATGAAGCAGATGATGCAGGAAAGGGCCTTGATGAAGTCGGGGGAAATGCGGACCGGGTCAAATTTCGGAAAAGGGCAGATGGTTGCCGCCGATTATACGGTTACGCCTTCCATTACATTCAGCTCCAATGATACCGGTGGCGGCGGCGCAATTATCGGTTCAGTATTGGGTTCTGTGGCCGGCGCTGTGGCAGGCGGATTCAAAACCAGTGACGCCAGCACTATCTTAACCATGATCGAAAACCGTTCAGGGGTTCAGCTTGCAGCAGCCGAAGGAAGTGCCAGGAATACAGATTATTCTCTGATGGGCGGTATGTTTGGCGGCGGTGCAGCCGGTGCAGCCGGTGCCTATTCAAAAACGCCGGAAGGCAAAGTACTTGTCGCAGCCTTTACGGATTCCATGAATAATTTGATCAAGGCGGTTAAATCCTATAAAGCCCAAACGGTTAAAGGGGGCCTGGGGACCGGAGGACAGCTCGGGGTCCAGGGCAGTAAGTCCGCAGCTCAAAACAACCTGCTGGAAGGCGTCCTGACAGAACGTAAGTTCAACCAGGCCACCAGTCTCTATGAGTATGTTGTTGTCACAAAAGACAAGAGCCGGTCCTTTGAGTTCAACAGTCCCAGAAAGATTACATATAAAAATGATTTGATCCAGTTCTCTCTGGTTGATGACCAGATAAACGAGCAATCCATCAAGTTGCTTGAAAGAAAATATCTGCAAAAGTATTGGCAATAAAAAAAGAACTGAGGAGATGGAATCCATCTTCTCAGTTCATCCCTTCCTTCATCCCTTCTTGGTACATTTATTTCAATTGGTATGGCTTCTGCTCTTCGCTGTATCGGCTTTTTCTATGAACATTGGTTTCCACATTTTATTTATCAATTGGATTTAAAAAAAAATCTGTGGAAAAAAGTACTCAACCGAGTGATGTGAGTTGTATGATACTAATGTTTTTAAAAGGATGAGATAAAATGGCTAAGAACTTTTTTGCCGGCAGATGGGGTATTATATGTGTCGGTGCTGTTATTGGTATTTTAGCAGGGGCTTTGCAAAAAATGGGAAACCCGGGAAACATGGGGATTTGTGTGGCATGCTTTGAAAGGGATATTGCAGGGGCCTTGGGACTTCACAGGTCAGGTGTCGTGCAGTATTTGCGCCCGGAAATCATGGGCTTTGTCCTAGGTGCTTTAATAGCAGCCTTCAGTTTTAAGGAATTTAAACCCCGTAGCGGATCAGCGCCCATTGTCAGGTTTATCCTTGGTTTTTTTGCCATGATTGGTGCCCTGGTTTTTCTAGGCTGCCCCTGGCGGGCTTTGCTTCGCCTTGCCGGAGGGGATGGTAATGCCATTATTGGTCTGCTGGGTCTGGCAGGAGGAATCTGGATCGGGGTTCTTTTCTTAAAAAACGGGTACAACCTGGGCAGAAGCCAGGCAACCCATAAAAGTGTCGGCCTTTTGTTCCCGCTTATCATGCTGGGGTTGTTATGCCTGATGTTTCTTTACCCCCAGGTGGCAGGAGAAAATAAAAGCGGGGTTTTATTTTACAGTCTTAAAGGTCCTGGTGCCATGCATGCACCCTTGTTTATATCCCTTGCTATCTCCCTTGTGATCGGGTTTATCGCCCAAAGAAGTCGGTTCTGCACCATGGGCGCTTTTCGGGATCTGATTTTATTTCGCCATATCCATCTGTTAACAGGACTGATTTCTCTTGTGGTCTTTGCATTTGTTACAAATTTCATCCTGGGACAATTCAATCCGGGATTTGAAGGACAGCCGGTTTCCCATACCATGCAGGTATGGAATTTTGCCGGGATGGTGCTGGCAGGCCTTGCTTTTGCCCTGGCAGGAGGATGCCCCGGACGTCAATTGTTTCTTTCCGGTGAAGGGGATGGCGATGCAGCCATTTTTGTTATGGGAATGATTATGGGGGCTGGCATTGCGCATAACTTTGGTCTGGCCAGTTCTCCCAAGGGTGTTGGCCCCCATGGAATTGCTGCGGTTGCCATCGGGCTTATCGTCTGTTTGTTCATCGGATTTACAATGAGAAAAAATATCAAAGGAGTATAGCTGTGAGTATAACGATTGATGCAAGAGGGTACTCATGCCCCCAGCCAGTGTTAATGTTTATGAAAGCCATTAAGTCTGGGAGTGAAAATGAGGTAATTGTGATGGTTGATACAGATGCTTCAAAAGAGAATGTCTCAAGGGCTGCGGAAAGCAAAAATTATAGTGTCACGGATATCCAACAGCAGGGGGATGAATACCGGATGACCCTTATTAAAGATTAAAGGGTTTTTTTGTTTAAATTTAAGTTCAAAAAGAAAAAACCGCATGGTTTTTCCCAGGCTGAACTGGGTATCCTTGTGTTTGGAAATACAAGCGAGGTTATTGGCGCCCAAAAGGCCTTAGAAACAAATGGCTGGAAAATCAGGGTGATGGGTCCGCCACCGGAGATTCAAAGCGGGTGTGATCTGGTGATTGAATTTCCTTTGATCCAGGAGCTTGATATAATTCGACTCCTTGAAAAGCTTGGAATTCCGCCGATTGAAATGGTTCCTGTAACCGGTCCATTGCTCCAGCCAGTGGACCTTTTTCATATAAAGGATTTCGGAGAGTTCCTTATGATCCGGGCTGCCAATATGAAAATCACAGTAGAAAAAAGCACCCGGTTGATCGTCAATGTTTCAGGAGGCGGTTGCCCGGATGTGCCATATCTTGCTTGCATGATGGTTGGCAAAACCATGGCACAGGCTCCCAACCCTCTGGACATCGGGCATACCCTTTGCGGCTATGCGCTTGGACTTGCTTTTAAGGAGATGGAGAAAAGATGCTCGCAGTGGTAGGCACCGTCCCTGACCCTGATTTCCCCCTGGCAGTGGGCAGGGTTGATATGGTGGGTGATAGGCTCAGTATTGATGGAAAACATATCTGGGTGAACCGGGGAACCCCGGCGCTTTTAGGGGCTATGGTCAATACCCTGAAAGTATTGGGGCAAAAGGATATAATAGGATTTATTGCTGGGGATATAGGACTTGGAGACGGCAGTCGCAAGGTTTATCAATATTTGGTTGAAAACAGGTTTCAAATGGATTTTAATGCCATTGTCTTTCATTATCTTCAGCCGGATGTGGACTGGCATAACAAGATTTTGTTCATGCTCAATGATTTGGGAAAAAAACCAGTGCTGATAGCAGATGCCGGTTTTATGTATGCTGCCAAGATGAGCGGTCAGGCGCAAGCCTATGATCTTTTTACACCGGATGTGGGAGAACTTTCGTTTCTTGCGGATGAAATTGCACCCCATCCGTTTTACACCCGGGGGTTTATCTTACATGATGACAATAAGGTTCCTGATCTCATCGGCCGGGCGTACCTGCATGGAAATGCAGCAAAAAATCTGCTTGTAAAAGGGTCAACAGACTATATTGCAGATAAAAATGGTGTCATTTTTTCGGTAAACAGCCCAATCGCCGAAGCCATGGAGGCGATGGGAGGGACCGGGGATACGGTTACCGGTATTGTTACTGCCCTTGCAGGAACAGGCATGTCAATTTCAAAAGCTGCAAAAATTGCAGCAAAAGTTAACCGGATTGCCGGGTTTGATGCCAACCCAACCCCTGCAACCCAGGTCAGCCAAATTGTTCACCATATCCCCCAGGCTCTGGAAAAGGTATTAAAGGAATCATATGACCAATAAAAAAAAAGAAGGGCTGCAACTCATTATTTTTCTTTTGTTTTGACATGGAACCTGAACATCATCAAAAGAGCCGAGGCAGACAGGCTGATCAATAATCCATACCAAACCCCATAAATGCCTAAGCCAAAGTGAAAAGCCAGGACATAGCCCGATGGCAGGCCAATGATCCAATAGGCGACAAGGGTAATGAGGGTGGGGATTTTCATGTCTGTGATGCCCCGTAAAATGCCCAGGCCCACGGCCTGGAGTCCGTCTGATATCTGAAAAAAAGCCACAATCACCAGCAGGGTAGCTGACATTTCTACCACCTTAATATCGGATACATAAAGCCAGGGCAGATAAGATCGGAACAAGACAAAAATAAAACCTGCCATTGCCATGAATCCGGCGCAGACCAGGGCGGCTGAAAATCCGGCAGCCCGCACATCGCAGGCTTGGCCCCTGCCCACGGCATTGCTCACCCGGATGGTGCCGGCGGCTGAGATGCCCATGGCCCCCATAAAGGAAATGGATGCCAGGTTCAGGGCGATCTGGTGGGCGGCAAGGGCCTGGATTCCCATCCACCCCACAATCACCGAGGAGGCTGTAAAGGCAGACACCTCGAAAAAATATTGGAATGCGCCCGGGATGCCTATTTTTAATAGTTTTTTAATTATGGCAATATCAATTTTCCGGTACCGCAGCGAGGGGTCAAATCGTTTTAAACTAGGCGCTGTCATGATGATCCACATCAGGCCTAGGGCCATGAATGCCCGGGAGGAAAAAGTGGCAATGCCGGCACCGGTAAGCCCCAGGGCGGGAGCCCCACAATTCCCGTATATAAAAACCCAGTTGACAAATATATTGACCAGGTTGGCAAAAAGCGTGATAACCATGGCCGGTTTCAGAAAACTGACACCTTCGGAAAATTGGCGGAAGGACTGGAAGAGCATCAGGGGTAGCATGGATAATCCCAGTACCTTCATATAGAGAATTGCCGGTGCCACAATGGGTTGCGGCTGGTTCAAAAATCGGATGGATTCTGCGCCGATAAAGGTCAGCCCGCAGAGAAGCAGGCCGGACAAAAGATTCACAATCAGGCCCTGGCGCAGCACCACCCCGCAGTCCTTGTCTCTTCTTGCACCAGCGGCCATGGCTGTCAGGGGGGTGACGGCCATGGAAATTCCAAACCCCAGCACCAGGATCATTGTAAACAGGGCATTGCCGATGGCAGCGGCGGCCAGGGGTTCGGTTCCCACCCGGCCCACCATAATATTGTCCGCAACCGACATGGAAAGTTGGCCGATTTGCCCCACAATCATGGGCAGGGACAGGTGGATGGTTTCTTTGAGATCATTATTAAACATGATTGGGTGTCTTTTCCGGTGTTTTGCTAAATTGCCGATGGAATCAATTCGATAAATGAACCTTCCACTAGATGAACGCTGCACTAGACATGAGATTCCATTGAAAAGCAATATGAATGTTGAAAAACAAAGGGTTGATCTGTGCCCATCTTCTGTTAAAATCAGGTTCAGCAGCCATATTATTTAAAATATTGTAAAGGATAGGCCCATGAAACCACACCATTTGTTTGTTCTGGTCACGCTTTTTTTTATACCTCTTGTTTGTCAATCTGGTCATGCATCAGATGGGTTTGAGGCACAGTTTGCCAGCCAGCAGACCGTGGCGGGTGAAAATGCCATCGCTGTTACCTTTTCCAGGGGGCTGGACACACGACAGAATCTGGAACTCTATTTGCGGATTTTTAAGGAAACGGATCTGCCCGTGGAAGGGGGGTGGGTGTTGTCCAAAGACCCCCAGGTGGTCTATTTTACCAATGTGGAACCCGGGACCCAATATACGGTTCAGATTTACAAGGGTCTGAAGACCGATTCCGGAGATATTTTGGAAACCGGTTCCACCTTCCGGGTTTCGACCCGGGAGGTGGAACCCACCATTAGTTTTGGCAGCAAGGGGTTTGTCCTGGCCTCAAAATTGATCCGGGGACTTCCGGTGAATTCCCTGAACATTTCCCGGGCAGACATTGATTTTTTCAGGATCAAACCGAAATTTTTAGGGGAGTTCCGGGACAATTTTGCCGGGGAAGATCTGCGGTATTACCAGAGCCGAAATTTGAATAAATCGGCGGATCTGGTTTACTCCGGTCGGTGGGATCTTGAGATCAAACGAGATATTCGTACTCAGGTGAACATTCCCATCACTCACATAAAAGAATTGGCAAAGCCGGGGATTTATTTTGCCGTGTTAAAAGGGGCCGGGGTTTACGAGTATGGATATAGCAGTACCTGGTTTACCATCAGCGATCTGGGGCTCCATGTTAGAAAATATGCCCAGTCCCTCCAATTTCAGGTCCAAAGTCTTGGGACGGCAAAGCCCATAAAGGATGTCCGGGTGGAGGGTGTCAACAAGAAGGGGGAAATTCTTTTTAGCCTGACCACCAATGAACAGGGGATTGCCCGGGTGGCCGGGGCCTTTGAAGATCTGACCCTGGTAACTGCCACCCGGAAAAATCAGATCAGCCTCCTGCCCATGGATGTGCCGGCCATGGATTTGTCGGAATTTAAGAGGGCCACAGCCCCCTTCCGACCCGTTGACCTTTTTGTATACGGGCCCCGGGATATTTACAGACCCGGGGAAGTTCTGACCATTGACGGGCTGCTGCGCAATCAGGACGGGCAGATGACAACGGGGCTTCCCATCAGGGCCAAGATTTTTCAGCCCGACGGCAGAATGGTCCATGAATTTACCTGGAAGGCACAAAATTTAAATCATTATAGCTATGCCTACCATTTACCCACAGACGCCCTGACCGGCAAGTGGCGAATTGCCTTTACCCATGCCGCCGGTAATTTAAAGGAATATCCTTTTATTGTGGCAGAATTTCTTCCAGAACGGTTGAAGCTTGCCATTGAGAATCCAACCGGCCAGGAGGATGTTTTAAAGAAAAATCAGGATCTTGCTATTAAACTCAAAGGAGATTTCCTTTACGGTTCACCGGCTTTCGGGAGCCGGGCCGATGTCATGATCCATGTTAAGCCGGCCCGGGAATTGTTCAAGGAAGACTGGCCCGGGTATGAGTTCGGAGATACAAAAAACCTGGTGAACCGCTCTTTTTCCACGGATCAGATTATACTGGATGAAAAGGGGGTGGGGGTGATTCAAGTGGAAAATCAATGGAAGGAGATCGGATCTCCCCATTGGATCACGGCCAATGCCAGCCTCTACGATTCCGGGGGCAGGCCCGTGGTGCGGAACAGATCCTGGCAGGTCTGGCCGGACAAGACCCTGGTGGGAATCCGAAGCCTGGCTCAAGATGGAACCATTAAAAATGACAGCCTGGCGCAGTTTGAAGTTATCTGTGTGGACACCGCTGGCAAACGCCTGGCGGCAAAGGGCTTAAAGGTAACCGTGATCA
>Ga0307929_1001401_pt1 | contig 18332 bp, 21 predicted proteins | sample AceLakmetage1330_FD_203160 | JGI IMG/M metagenome (GOLD analysis project Ga0307929, IMG submission 203160) | Saline water microbial communities from Ace Lake, Antarctica - #1330 | ecosystem: Environmental > Aquatic > Non-marine Saline and Alkaline > Saline | place: Antarctica: Ace Lake...
TGCGTGGCGCAAGGGTGGCGCCGCATCTGGCTCCTCCACCATGTTTGCCGATCTGAATACTCGCGTCCCGGTGCGTGACCTGATTTACGGCGTGATTGTGCAATCCGGCAATGACGCCTGCATCGCCATTGCCGAAGCGCTGGCAGGTTCGGAAGAAAATTTTGCCGCGCGGATGACAGAGCGGGCGCGCGAGATCGGCCTTGCGCAGTCAACTTTCAAGAATGCCACTGGCTGGCCTGACGAAGGCCACCTGATGACTGCCAATGAGCTTGCCCTTGTGGCGCGCTATCTCATCAAGATGTATCCGGAGTTCTACGAAATTTATTCGGTGCGTGAATTTGAGTGGAACGGCATCAAGCAGGCAAACCGGAACCCGTTGATCTACATGAATATGGGTGCAGACGGCCTGAAGACCGGCCACACATCGGTATCAGGCTATGGGCTTACCGCATCTGCCAAGCGGAATGGACGGCGCTTCATTCTTGTTGTGAACGGGCTCTCATCCGAACGCCAACGTGCCGACGAGACACAGCGGCTGATGGATTGGGCATTTCGCGAGTTCAAGAAGTTCGAGTTGTTGACGGCCGGGCAAGTTGTCGAGCGTGCGCCGGTCTGGCACGGCAGCAGCGGCACAGTGCCGCTTGTGCTTGCTGAAGACCTGTCGCTCACCATGTCGCGCGATGCGCGCAAGGAGATGAAGGCCACCGTGCGCTATGACGGGCCCATTCGTGCACCCATCGAAGCCGGTGAAACGATCGCTCAACTCGTGATCACAGCGCCGGGACTGCCGACCCGTGTCTATCCGCTGACGGCAGGTGCAACCGTTGAAGAGCTGGGCCTGTTTGGCAAAGCCATGGGTGCACTGGCACATCTTCTGGCCGACGAATGACGCAGGCACGCGGGCGCTTCATAACGTTTGAAGGCGGCGAGGGGGCCGGCAAGTCCACTCAGGTGCGGCGGCTGATCACCGAGCTGCGCAAGCGTGGCGTCGATGCCATTGCCACACGTGAGCCGGGTGGCTCACCCTCGGCTGAAGAAATCCGGTCGCTGCTGGTCAGCGGGCCGCCGGATCGCTGGAAGCCGATGTCGGAAGCATTGCTCATCAATGCTGCGCGGGTAGAACATCTTGAGCGGTTGATCCGTCCATCTCTGGCCGAAGGCCGCTGGGTCCTCTCGGACAGGTTTGCGGATTCAACTACGGCCTATCAGGGCTTTGCCCAAAAGCTTGGCCTTGAGGTCACCCGTACACTTGAGACCCTGGTTGTCGGTGATACGCGGCCGGATCTGACGATTGTGCTGGATGTGCCGGTGGATAGCGGATTGGGCCGCGCCGCCAGCCGCGAGGTCCGCGACCGGGGCGGGGAGACGCGCTATGAGCGTTTCAGCGTCAAATTCCATGAAACCCTGCGGCAGGCGTTCCTGGACATAGCGGCGGCAGAGCCTGACCGCTGTGTGGTCATTGACGCCGTTCAGCCCGAAGCAGATGTGGCAGCGCAGATATGGCAGGCCGTTGCCAGCCGTCTTGGCGACTTGCCGGCGGCATCGGAGTGAGCGATGGCGCGCTCTCCTGAACCATCCGACATTCCCGAACCGGACCGGCTGGAAGGATTTCCACACCCGCGTGAAACTGAAATTCTATACGGCCATGCGGAGGCCGAAGATGCGCTGCGTCATGCCTTCATGTCCGGGCGGCTGCATCATGCCTGGCTGGTTACCGGGCCTGCCGGCATCGGCAAGGCAACGCTCGCATACCGCTTTGCCCGTTTCCTGCTCAAATATAGCGATCCCCGTGTTGTGGAAGCTGCCGGGATTGAGACACTCCATGTGCCGCCGGAAGACGCGATCTTCCGCCGGGTGGCAGCGCGCGGGCACGCCAATGTGCTGACGCTGCGCAAACCGTGGAACGACAAGACCAAGCGTTACATGACCGTGTTGTCGGTAGACGAGGTACGGCGGACGCAGAGTTTCTTCGGCATGAAGGCGGGCGAAGGCGGCTGGCGCATCTGCATTGTGGATACCGCCGACGACATGAACGCCAATGCTGCCAATGCGCTGCTGAAGGTTCTGGAGGAGCCGCCACCGCAGACGATCTTCTTTGTGCTGGCGAACCATCCCGGGCGTCTTTTGCCGACCATTCGGTCGCGCTGCCGCCAACTGGCCTTGAAACCGCTGCGTCATGATCAGCTTCTGTCCGCTGTACACGGACATTTGGGGCATATGGCGGATGGCGACATGGAGGCTGTGGCACGGCTGGCACAGGGTAGTGTCGGACGGGCATTGATGCTGGCGGGCGGCGGCGGCATTGAGCTTTACCGCGAGATGCATGGGCTGATTTCGTCCCTTCCCAAAGCCGACATACCGGCCATTCACGCGATGGCCGACAAGCTGGCGCGGCGCGGCAATGACCAGGCCTATGGCATGTTCCGTGAGCTGTTGTCGGACTGGCTGGTGCGGCTGGTGCGGCAGGGCGCGACGGGCCCTGACAGGGCCGGTGAGATCGTTGCCGGGGAGAGCGACGTGATGGCGCGGCTGGCCGACGGGGCACCGCTTGATCGCTGGGTGGAGGTATGGGAAAACACCGCGCGTTCCGCCGAGCGGGCGGAGGCACTTAATCTTGACCGCAAACAAGTGATCCTTGGCACGTTTGCAGCGCTTGAAGCAGCCGCACGCGGCTAGGCCTTGAGCCGTCAAACCTCCCAAGATGTTGAAAGCAGCCGCCATGCCGGGCGATAAAAATTTCTATATCACCACCGCGATCTCGTACCCCAATGGTGCACCGCATATTGGCCACGCCTACGAGGCGCTGACCACAGACGTATTGGCGCGCTTCAAGCGGTTGGATGGTTTTGACGTATTCTTCCTGACCGGCACGGATGAACATGGGCAGAAGATGGTGGAGACGGCCGAGAAGCTGGGCATGACCCCGGCGGAACTCGCTGACCAGAACACACCAAAATTCAAGCAAATGGTGGCCGCGCTCAACTGCTCGATTGATGATTTTATCACCACGCGAGAGCCGCGCCACATTGAGGCGTCGCAGGAAATCTGGCGCCGGATGGCCGATAAAGGCGACATCTATCTGGGCAAGTATGAAGGTTGGTACTCGGTGCGGGACGAAGCCTTCTACATGGAGAGCGAACTAACCGAAGGGCCAAACGGCGAGAAGCTTGCGCCCACCGGTACCGAGGTTAAGTGGATGGAGGAGGAGAGCTATTTCTTCAAGCTCTCCGCCTATGAAGACAAGCTGCTGGCGCACTACGAGGCGGAACCCGGATTCGTCCAGCCGGATGCGCGGCGCAACGAGATTGTCTCCTTCGTCAAAGGCGGCCTTAAAGATCTGTCAGTCTCACGTATGACGCTGGACTGGGGGGTGCCGGTGCCCGGCGACCCGAAGCATGTGATGTATGTGTGGATTGACGCGCTGACCAACTACCTGACCGGCGTTGGTTTCCCCGGCAGGGACGATGCGCAGTTCGCAAAATTCTGGCCCGCCGACCTGCATGTTATTGGCAAGGACATATCGCGCTTCCATGCCATCTACTGGCCAGCCTTTTTGATGTCTGCTGATCTGCCGCTGCCCAAGCGCGTTTTCGCGCATGGCTTCCTCTATAACCGCGGCGAGAAGATGTCGAAATCACTCGGCAATGTGCTTGATCCGTTCGGCATGATTGACGCCTATGGCACGGACCCGTTCCGCTATTTCTTCTGCCGCGAAGTGCCCTACGGACAGGATGGCAGCTACGGGCACGAGGCAATGGTCAACCGTATCAATGCGGACCTTGCCAATGACCTCGGCAATCTGGCGCAGCGCTCACTGTCGATGATCGCCAAGAATTGCGGCGGTGTAGTGCCCACACCGGGTACCTTGAGCGATGAAGATGCGGCAATGCTGGCGGCGGTTGATGGACTGTTGCCCACAGTTCGCGACGCAATGGATGCGCAGGCGATCCACAACTATGCAGGCGATGTGTGGAAAGTTGTGGCGGATGCCAACCGCTATTTTGCAGGCCAGGAACCGTGGGCTTTGAAGAAGACGGACCCTGAGCGCATGGGCACCGTCCTATATGTAACCGCGGAAATCATCCGGCAGGTCGCCATACTGGCGTCGCCGATCATGCCCGCATCCTGTGCGCGATTGCTGGATCAGATTGCAGTTGACGAAGGTGCGCGTAGTTTTGCGGCATTGGGTGAAGGCGGGCGGCTTGCAGCGGGCGTTGCACTGCCCACCCCGGAAGGCGTCTTCCCGCGCTACGTGGAAGAAGAGACAGCGGAAAAATAATGATGCTTGTGGATAGCCATTGCCATCTCGACTATCCGGGTCTGATTGAAGATCTGGACGGTGTTGTGGCGCGCGCGGGCGATGCCGGGATCGGGCGTATGCTGACGATCTGCGTCAAGCTCTCCGAGTTTGAACGTGTTCATGCCGTCGCAAAGCGCTTTGACAATGTGTGGTGCACCGTCGGTGTGCATCCGCATGAGGCGGATACGGAAACCGGCGTGACAGCGCAGCGGATTATCGAGGCGACCAAGGCTCCTGAAGTGGTCGGCATCGGCGAGACCGGGCTCGACTATTTTTATGACAATGCCCCGCGCGAGGAGCAAAAAGCGTGTTTCCTTGCGCACATTGAGGCGGCGCGCGAAACGCAATTGCCGCTGATCATTCATGCGCGCGATGCGGATGAAGACATGGCGGACATTCTGGAAGCGGAAACCGCCAAGGGCGCGTTCCCGTTCCTGCTACATTGTTTTTCGTCCGGGCCGGAGTTGGCGCAGCGTGCAGTAGCGATCGGCGGCTATGTATCGCTGTCGGGGATCATCACCTTCAAGAAGGCGGACGATATTCGCGAAACGGTTGCGGGCCTGCCACTGGACCGACTGCTGGTTGAAACGGATTCGCCCTATCTGGCGCCGGTGCCGCATCGCGGCAAAACCAATGAGCCGGCTTTCACGGCGCATACGGCGGCCAAGCTTGCCGAGATCAAGGGTGTGTCCGTGGACGAGATAGCGGACATTACCACCCGCAATTTTCATACGCTCTTCACAAAAATCCCCCCGCTTTAACCGGTTGTGGGGTGCAGGCTTGCCTTGGACGGCGCAACATCCAAGACTGCGTGGCCCCGCGGACAGCGGGAACCAAAGGAGGGGGAAATGATGAATTCGCGACTTGCTGCACTTACCTGCGCGGGGCTGCTGGCCATTGGCGGACCGGCATTGGCAGACTCCACCGATGTCGGCATCGTGGGCGCCACCGGTGCCAATATCGGCCGCGCGACGCTGACCGAAGCGCCGACTGGGGTTGTCCTGCGCATTGAAATCGGTGCCGGGGGCCTTGAGCCCGGCTGGCACGGGATGCATCTGCACAGTGTCGGCGACTGCTCAGACACCGGCACATTCAAACTCTCCAAGGGCCACGTCAATTTTGACGGCAAGGAACATGGGCTGCTGAATGAAGCCGGGCCGGACAATGCGGATCTGCCGAACATCTATGCGGACAAAACCGGTGCCGCACACACCGAAGTCTTCACGACGCTGGTGAACCTCGAAGGCGACCGCGGGTTGCTGGATGAGGATGGCTCGGCGCTGGTTATCCACGCCAACCCGGATGATTTCGTGACCCAGCCGATCGGTGGGGCCGGTGGGCGTGTCGCCTGCGGGGTTATCGGCGGCTAGCAATTTGCCTGCTTTGACGACGAACGGCGGCGGCTCCGGCTGCTGCCGTTTGACGTTGTGCCTGTTGCAGGCCATTTATCAGCGGTAACAGGGCCGATTCCGGCCCATTTCTCGGCAGGCTACAAGCACGACAATGAGCGGTTTTCTGAAAATTACGATACTGGGCTGCGGATCCTCCGGCGGGGTGCCGCGTATCGGCAATGTATGGGGCGATTGCGACCCTGCGGAACCAAAGAACCGTCGGCGGCGCTGCTCGATACTGGTGCAGAAATCAGCGGAGCAGGGCGGGCCGACCACCGATGTCCTGATCGATACGTCACCTGACATGGCTGACCAGTTGAACCGGGCTGATCAGGGACGGCTGGATGCTGTACTTTATACCCACGCCCATGCAGACCAGGCGCATGGCATTGATGACCTGCGCATGGTGGCAATGAATATGCGCGCACGGGTCAATGCCTATATGGACGAGACCACAGCAAGCTGGCTGACAACGCGGTTTGACTATTGCTTCAAGACCCCACCGGGCTCCAGCTACCCGCCGATCCTCGATCCCCATCCCATCGAGCCGCATGTGCCGCTGACCATTGACGGGCCGGGTGGGCCGGTGACGTTTGAGCCGCTATTGCTTGAGCATGGGAACATTCCCTCGCTTGGCTTCAAGATGGGCGGCGTGGCCTATTCACCAGATGTGGTCGGCGTGCCGACACGCGCCCAGGCCGCCATCAAGGGAATCGACTGCTGGATCGTGGATGCGTTGCGGCGCACCCCGCATCCGTCCCACGCCAATCTTGCCATGTCGCTGGACTGGCTCGCTGAAATGCAGCCTAGATTGGGTGTCCTGACAAACATGCATGTGGACCTCGACTACCAGACGCTGCTCAGCGAATTGCCCGAAGGTGTGGTGCCCGCCTATGACGGCATGGTGCTGGAGTATCCGCTGTGAGCGATAACATGGATGAAGGATGGGTTGGCGGGCTGTTTCGGTGCGGCGACTTCGAAGTGTCGACTGAACGCAATCGTCTCGACCGCACGCTGATCCTCAATACCTTGTCGGAGACCTACTGGGCCGGTGATCTCTCGCCGGACAGGCTGATGGAGAGCGTCGCCAACGGCTTGCCGTTCGGCCTTTATCATGTGCCATCAGGCCGCCAGATCGGCTTCGCGCGTCTTGTGACGGACATGACGCGGTTTGCCTGGGTGTCGGATGTATTTGTTGTGGATGGATATCAGGGGCAGGGCTGCGGCAAACTCCTGATGCGTGCGATTCTCGACTATCCGCCTCTGGTCCACGTTTACAACTGGACGCTGGCCACCAAGGACGCGCACGGGTTTTACGAGCAATTCGGCTTTAAGCTCGCTGACGGCAAGGATGCCACCATGCAGCTGAAGCGCCCGAAAGTTCCTGTCAGCTAACCTCTGCCGTTCTGGTTCTCCGCTGTGTGGCCTCTATGCTGAGGCGAAACCAGAACAGGTGATAGTCGTGGACCAACGGATCAGCATTATCACTCTTGGCGTGTCAGACCTTGCCGCACGTTCTTCTGCGTTCCTTATATCCTTGGTATTCTGGTCGAGCATCAGGTCATTTAGCCGACTTCATAAAGCGGGCTACGATATAGGCGGAGATCAACTGCTCGCCAAAGGCCAAGGGGGTCGCTGCAAAAAGCAGGGAATAGGGCGCGATCCCCATATTTCCGATCGCAAACCATGTCAGTACAATCGTCGTGATCGTAACCCAAAGTGCTGACGTAAAAATAGCACGTCCCGAGATCCCGCTCCTATCAAAATACATCCAGTAAAACCCGGTGGTAACCAGCATGAACAGCACTGTCCAAATCCCCCAGAGCGCCATGATTGGCAGGGATACGGGCGCCACTTCAGGGTTGTCAGGGAAAGCAGCATATAACATCGGTGCTACAACAAAAAAATATCGAGGCAAGCCGGAGATATTTACCCAGATTGTGTTCGCGATGAAGGCGCTCCAAAACGGTTTTCCGTTCATGGGAGTTAGTGTTGCCCGATCTGTCATAAAGCTATCCTCGATTTTAAACGGACAAGACATTGAAACAGCTTACCGCTGAGATGCATTGGACGTTGCCTGTCTTCATAAGGAACTGCCAAACATTTTTTCGGTATGGTTCGGATCACGATTGCGGATGCCATTGCCTATGCGGTTGGCCAACCAGACGGCGTCGCAGTCGACGAAATGATTGTCCGGCCGCTGGCACAGGCACGCTAACCTATTGATCTAGTTATCAAACTTCGCCACATTCTCATAACCGTTCATTAAGCAGCAGTATGCGACACTGTGGGTATCTGGGGCTTCATCTGAAGTTTCCCGCAGGAGGACGTGCTCATGGTGAGCTATTCAGGCGTTATTGAACCGCGCAAGATTGATCGGCTGTTGACCAGTGCTGAGCTGGATCGCGAAAAGCGCCATGCTTTGCAGGTGTTTAGCGAGCGCATGGACCGCACGATCATCGAGGCCAACCAATCCGTGCTGCGGGCCAAGCTGCCTGACATCAATATGGACACCATGACCCGGCTTGCTGTGCGCATCGCCGAATTGCGGGCAGGGTACCTGGCAAAGGCCCTGAGCGTTGCTGAAACACCCGGCACGCCGGGCGTCGAAGCGCTGGATGAATTGCAGCGCCATCGCATAGCGTTTGAAGAGCTGCGCGAAGCCTTCGAGGCACTCGAACGCGTCATTGAGCGTGGCTATACGAAGGCCGTTTAACCGGACATCCCAACGCACTTACAGAGAATTGTGACTGCCGTCGCAGAACGGTTCGTTCTGTGTGTGCTTGCATTGGCAAAAGAAGACCGCCCGGTCTTTGTCCGCAAGATATTCCATCGGCTCAAACCCGGTGCCGGCATGGCTGCCGTCGCAAAAGGGTTGTGACTTTGAACGGCCACAACGGCACCACCAGTAAGTTTCACCAGCTTTGACGTCCACCTTGGCGGGTTCCTTGGCGGCGATGACGGGATCGGACATGTCGGGTTCCTCCTGATCGTGTTTTTGCGGCTTGTATGCGCAAGCCTAAGGCTTACCTTGGCAAGAGACACTCGGAAGCCTGACCACACCATTCGAACGGCTCATCCATTTATTTTCCATAATATATATTATGCGCCTTTTTAGCGCGCTTAAGGTGCCGTAGCAGAGAAACCCTATGGACCTCCAAACTGCAGGAGCAGATGGCGCGCACCACGATAGAAAAATGCGTACGTCGCCACCCAAGATAACAACGCCGCCACAAACGTAGTATTAAACCCGACGCCATAGAGGCATGCCCAGCCCTTGGACCACTGCGCTCTGGCCAAGCCTTGTTGCGGGGAATACTTCTGATTCAAACCATCAACAACCGCTGTGATTTGATTGGTGTTTTGCGCAGCCGCAATGGAAAAATTGGCGTATGCGAGAATAGTCGCAAATGCCGCCGCTATCAGGCCACATACGAACAGCTCCGAAGTCTCAATCATCGCCTGGATTTCAATGAGCTTTTGCGAGGCGGCTTCCCCATTTTCCGCTATCGTGTTTGGCACCATCGCCCAGAATGCAGGTATAGCGAGCAACCCACCACCATTTAACAGGAATGCAGCTTTGACGGCCGCCTCGGCAAACCCCACCGCAGCGTTCTTGTGAGCCTTGAGGTGCTCCTGTATCGGGTCAATAAGGTTCCGATACTCTATGAGTTGATCTAGTCGTCGTTGTTGATCTTCACCGGACGTTGGCAATTGCACCTCCCAAACACCAGAGCATATGTATGGCCACACGGCCCAGTGTAACTACTCAGATAGACGTGTTGTCGCCTTATTCTCTGTTGAGCGATAATATTACTGCTACATAGCGAGAGTAACTATTGCCCATGACCGATCAGCCGCCCGCAACCAATAAGACCTTCACCTCCGAGAGCGATCTTCGCACTACCTACAAGGCGCCCAGCGATGGCGTACTGGCGAAGGACATTCGGCATATTGATGCGCATTGCGCGCGCTTCATCGAGCTGTCGCCGTTCTGTGTGATCGGCTCGTCACGCACGGATGGATTTGGCGATGTGTCGCCGCGTGGTGGTGAACCCGGCTTCGTTCATGTGCTGGACAAGACCCACCTGGCGCTTCCCGACCGCCCCGGCAACAACCGGCTGGACTCGCTCTCCAACATCACCGCCAACCCGGCGATCGGCCTGCTGTTCTTCCTGCCCGGCGTCAACGAGATGCTGCGGGTAAACGGGGAGGCGACGATCTCCACCGAACAGGCTTTGATGGACCGGTTTCTGGTCAATGGCCGGCCGCCGCTTTCCGTCCTCGTCGTCGAGGTCAAGGAGGCCTATCTGCATTGCGCCAAGGCCATCAAACGCGCCGGGCTGTGGGATCAGGATGCGCAGATTGAGCGCGCGGATTTTCCAAGCCTTGGCCAGATCATGCGCGACCAGCTGACGCTTGATGTGGAAGCGGAACTGGTGGACCAGATGCTAGATCAGGATGCCAAGGACAATTTGTACTAACGCTCAAAGTTATCCACAGGCAGGACTCTCATGCCCCCTCCCCGTCATCCCGCCCTCTCGCGCTGGCACCCGGATTTTGCGGATGCGTTTGAAGCCTTTATGAAGGGCTGACCTTTCAATCAGCCGGACGCCTCCATGCCCCTTAAAATCGCCATCGTGCCCGTGACACCGCTCCAGCAAAATTGCTCGCTCCTGTGGGATGACGAGACGATGGTTGGTGCAATCTGCGACCCCGGTGGCGATATCGGCCGGCTGAATGACGCCATTGCGGAAGCCGGGTTCAAACTCGAAAAAGTGCTGCTGACCCACGGGCATCTGGACCATGCGGGGGCTGCGGGCGAACTGGCCAAAGCGTATGACGTGCCCATTGAGGGGCCGCATCGTGATGACCTGTTTTTGCTGGAGAGCCTGCCCGAGCAATCGGCGCGCTACGGCATGCCGGAATATCCGTTGTTTGAGCCGACGCGCTGGCTCGATCACGGCGACACGGTGACCGTCGGCGGGCTGACATTGGATGTGATCCACTGCCCCGGCCACACGCCCGGCCATATCGTATTTCACCATGCGCCGTCGCGCATCGCCCTGGTTGGCGACGTGATTTTTCAGGGCTCCGTCGGCCGCACGGATTTTCCGCGTGGCAACCATCAGCAGCTGATTGATTCAATTCGTGACCGGCTGTTTGTGCTCGGCGGCGAGACCGGGTTCGTACCGGGGCATGGCCCGCTTTCAACATTCGAATATGAGCGGCAGACAAACCCATACGTGTCCGACGAAGTGCTTGGCCTCGCATGAGCACACACCTCTTTGATCTCACCGGCCGCGTGGCGCTGGTCACAGGCGCTGCACGCGGGCTTGGCCTTGAAATGGCGCGGGCGCTTGGTGCAGCGGGCGCGCATGTGTTCGTCGGCGGGCGCGACCCGGCGACACTGGACGAGGCCATCAAAACACTTGCTGCTGAGAGCATCACGGCAACACCCCTTCCCTTCGACATCTCCGACATCCCGGCTGCTGACAAGGCCGTCGAAAACCTGATCGCGCGGGCCGGGACGCTGGACATTCTGGTCAACAATGCAGGCGCGCGTGATCGGCGGGATCTGTTCGCCTTCAAGACCGAAGATGTAGTGCAGCTGCTGCATACGGACCTTGTTGCACCGTTCGAGCTGTCCCGCGTGGCGGCACGCCACATGGTGACAAAACGCCGTGGGCGGATCATCAATGTCACGTCCATTGCCGCGCATATTTCGCTCAAGGGCGATCCTGTTTACGGCATGGCCAAGGGCGGGCTGGCGACGGCAACGCGCGCGCTGGCGGCAGAGCTTGGGCCAAGCGGTGTGACCGTGAATGCGATCTGCCCGGGTTTCTTTGCCACCGAGTTCAACGCGCACCTCACTGACGTTGAGGCGATCACCTCAATGCCGCGCGACCGCTCGTCGCTGGGCCGCTGGGGCAAGCCTGAAGAGATTGGCGGCGCGGCGGTATTTCTGGCGTCGGACGCTGCTAGCTATGTCACCGGCCACACACTGGCGGTGGATGGCGGCTATATGGGACACTACTAGCGCCATGCTCCAGGCCATCATCAAAGCCGCCATTTCGGGTGTTCTTATTTTAGCGGTTTCAGAAACCGCCAAGCGCAATCCTGCTGTCGCGGCACTGGTAGCATCGCTGCCGCTGATCTCCATTATGGCCGTCATCTGGCTGTGGCGGGATACCGGCGACGAAGTGCGCATTGCCGACCATATGGAAGCGACATTCTTCTATGTCCTGCCATCCCTGCCGATGTTTCTGGCAATGCCGGCCATGCTGCGCGGCGGCATCACATTCTGGCCGTCGCTGGGGCTGTCTGTGATCTTCACCGTCGCGCTCTATGCAGCCACGGTCTTCATTGCAGCGCGGTTTGGTATTCGGCTTTAGGCACAACGGCCAAACGATTGTATGCGCGGGGCATGGGCATTAGTCTCCCGGCTTCGCATGGTAAAAATGAGTGGGAGTTAGAATGGCCACGGGCAAAATTTCAAAATGGCGGCTTGGGGCATTTGCCCTGCCCGCGATCCCCATTTCAGCGCTTGGCCTGCCTATTGTCGTCTATCTACCGCCGTTCTATGCCGAGGATATGGGGCTGTCGCTCTCAGTCGTCGGCACTATTTTCATGATTGCGCGGTTCTGGGATGTCATCACGGACCCGATCCTTGGCACCCTGTCCGACCGGGTGCATTCGCGCTGGGGACGGCGGCGGCACTGGATCGTGATCTCTGCGCCAATCCTGATGTTTTCCTCATGGATGCTGTTCATGCCGTCCGCCCCGGTAACCTGGGTCTATCTGCTGTTCTGGATGGTGGTGCTGTATATCGGCTGGACGCTGATTACGATTTCGCACATGTCGTGGGGTGCTGAATTATCAACCGACTACAATGAGCGATCATCGATTCAGGGCTGGCGCGAATTCGCGCTGATCTTTGGCTCGTTCACGGTGCTGGCACTGCCAGCCGTTGTTGAAGCCACGTCCGATGGAATAGGCCGCGCTGACAGCGTGGCGGCCATGGGGTGGTTCGTCATCATTTTGCTGCCAATCACGGTCGGCATCGCCGCGTGGGCCGTGCCGGAATTCAAGAGCGTGCCGCAGGCTGCCATCAACTGGATGGAGTCAGGCCGCCTGCTTTTGAAAAACATGCTGCTGCGCCGGGTGCTGCTCGCCGACCTGCTGGTGGGTATCGCACCGGGCATAACCGGCTCGCTCTATCTCTTCTTTGCGTCTTACGTGATGGAGTTGCCCAAGTCGGCCAGCCTGTTGTTGCTGGTCTATTTCGTGGCGGGGTTTGTCGGTGTCCCCATCTGGCTGCGGATTGCGCACAGAATGGGCAAGCACAAGACGCTGGCGATTGCGATGTATTACGGCGCGCTGGCGCTGCCGCTGGTGGTGTTCATGCCGCGCGGTGAGTTCTGGTGGCTGTTTGTCGGCAACACGCTCTATGGCGTTGCCTATGGGGCGGGATCATTCCTGCTGCGGGCGATCATGGCGGATGTCTGTGACCGCGACCTCCTGGATACCGGCCAGCAACGTACCGGGCTCTATTACTCCTTGCTGACAATGACCAACAAAATCGGCTTCGCGGTCTCCGTCGGTATCACTTATTGGTTGCTTGATTTCATTTCCTTTGTGCCGGAGCCTGGTGCCAACAGCCCGGAAACGCTCAATCAGCTTCTCATTCTTTATGTGACCCTCCCGGCGCTCTTCATGGCAGCGGCGGGTATTCTTATGTGGCGATATCCGTTGACCAAGGAAGCGCATGAAGAGATGCGAGCGCAACTGGCGGAACGGCATCATGACCATGAAGAAGCGTCGGACGTAGCCGCTGCCATCAGCGCGGTCGCCACTGGCGTTCATGACAGGCCGGCGGACTGACATGGCACCATCCCTACCGGCAGACCGCACACGGATCGAAACGCTGCTCGCCATCATGGCGCGGCTGCGTGATCCTGATGGTGGCTGCCCGTGGGACCTTGAACAGACCTTCGAGACCATTGCGCCCTACACGCTTGAAGAAGCCTATGAGGTGGCCGACGCGATTGAGCGTGGCGATATGGATGACCTCAAGGATGAGCTGGGGGACCTCCTGTTGCAGGTGGTGTTTCACGCCCGCATTGCCGAGGACGACGGGACGTTCAATTTTGGCGATGTGGTTGATGCCATCTCCTCAAAGATGATCCGCAGACACCCTCACGTGTTCGGTGATGGGGATGCGGATACGCCGCAGGCCGTCAAAGGGTCGTGGGAGCGCATCAAAGCCACCGAGCGCGATGCCAAAGCAGGGGCTGAACCCGCCCGCACGCTCGACGGCATACCAAAAGCCCTGCCCGCGCTGGTGCGTGCCGTAAAGCTGCAAAAGCGGGCTGCGCGCGTCGGCTTTGACTGGCCGCAAACGGCGCAGGTTCTCGACAAGCTGGTTGAGGAGACGAACGAGCTTAAAGCCGAGATTGATGCGAGCGCCGCGCCCGAGCGGGTCATGGATGAGCTTGGCGATATACTCTTTGTCTATGCCAATCTGGCGCGCCACCTCGACGTTGATCCCGAGCAGGCGCTCTCAGGCACGAATGCCAAGTTTGAGAGCCGCTTCAAATTGATTGAAGATTGGCTGCGCGAAGATGGGCGCACACCCGAGCAATCCAGCCTCGAAGAAATGGATGCCTTGTGGAACCGGGCCAAAGCCCATCAGCGCGCTGGCCAACAGGACTGACCAAACAACAAGACTGCATAAAAGGAAACCCATCATGCGCATGATCTTCGCCGTCGCAGCTCTTGCCCCGCTTGCCATTGCAGGTACCGCATCTGCCAATCCAATGACGGCTATCGGCGATATGGATGCAGGCTGGAATACGCTGGCACCCGGTGGAGACACCATGTGCGCCATGGGCACCCCCTATGCGTTTCATGTGAAGCCGGGCGCGCGCGACAAGGTGATGGTATTTCTCAATGGTGGTGGTGCGTGCTGGACCGGCCAGCATTGCGACGCGCAGGTGGACCCCACCCCCTATGTGCCGGTGGCGGACCTCCCCCACAATGATCCGCGCACGCGCAAGGGTGCGTTCGACCTTGAGAACCCGGAAAATCCCTTCAGCGAATGGACGCAGGTGTTTGTCTCCTACTGCACCGGCGACGTGCATCTGGGTGCGCATGACATGACCTACACGAAAGACGATGGCAGCGAGATCACGGTTCATCATCGCGGCAAGGCCAACACCATGTCCGCCTTGAACTGGCTGTTTGAAAATGTCGATGCGCCAGAGCGGGTCTTTGTCGGCGGCGGGTCAGCTGGTGCGGTGGCATCACCCCTGTATGCAGGCATCGTGCAAGAGGCTTATCCGCAGGCTGAGGTCGTTCAATATGCCGGCGGTGGTGGCGGCTATCGCGTCAACCCAACTGTGGCGCTCAGCGAAGCATGGGGGACATTCGATGACCTGCCGGACTGGCCTTCGCTCGAGGGGATGAGCGCGGAGACATCGGTCTTTGATGACTTCTATCTGGCCTCGGCGGCGCAATTTCCGCAGATCAAGTTCCGGCAGTTCAACACCGCCTATGACACTGTGCAGAAGCAATTCCTGCACCTACTTGGCTCGGATAGCGAAGTCTATCCGTTGTTGAAAGCTAATCTGACTGACCTGGAAAGCGAGATCAGCAATTTCCGCAGCTTCACTGCAGCAGGTGGGTTTCACACCATCCTGAGGTTTGATGAATTCTATACATTTGAAGCCGGGGGCGTGCGCGCTGTGGACTGGGTGCGCGATGTGGCCGACGGCAAAGACGTTGAGACTGTCAGCTGTGATGACGACGACGGCGGTTGCCGGGGCGACATTGCCGAATAGGCGTGTCAGTCCGACGTCGTCTCTGTAAACAGGTTCGGAAACTGCTTGGCGATGCGTCCCATATCGGCTCCCGACACCTTGATGCGAATGCAGACAATGCCCTCTTCGTCCGCGGGATCTTCGCCCGACACCGTACAATTCTCATGTAGCCATGCACGAGCGGCGGCGTCATTGGGCCCAAGCTCGATTTCGAGGTCCGTGAGATTGGCGGTCACCCGCGTTTCAATCAGCGTATTGAGATCTGTGAGGCCCTCGCCGCTGACTGCGGAAACGGCGATCTGATTGGGGTCATTTTCGATGGTTGCATCCAGAACCGCGCGGCCCTGTTCGTCCAGCAGATCAATCTTGTTATCGACTTCGACCACGCGCGCTGTGTCGTGTGGGTCGACACCTAGTTCACGCAGCACGTCGTGGACATCCTGACGTTGTGCCTGCGTTTCGGGATGCGAGATGTCGCGCACGTGCAAAATGAGCTCGGCTTCCAGCACCTCTTCCAGCGTCGCGCGGAAGGCTGCGACCAGTGACGTGGGCAGGTCTGAAATGAACCCCACCGTGTCCGACATGATGACACGCTGACCGCCGGGCATATCCAGCGCCCGCATGGTGGGGTCAAGGGTTGCGAACAGCATGTCCTCGGCCAGCACACCGGAGGCTGTCAGCCGGTTGAACAATGTCGATTTGCCGGCATTGGTGTAGCCGACCAGCGCTACGACGGGGTAAGGCGTCCGGCGGCGGGTCTTGCGGTGCAATTCGCGGGTTCGCGTCACACGTTCAAGCTGCTTTTCCAGCTTGATGATGCGGTCCTGAATATGGCGGCGGTCAGATTCAATCTGAGTTTCGCCGGGGCCGCCGACAAAGCCCATCCCACCGCGCTGGCGTTCAAGGTGGGTCCACGACCGCACCAGCCGGCTCTTCTGGTACATCAGATGTGCCAGCTCCACCTGCAACGTGCCTTCGCGGGTGGCTGCGCGCTCGCCAAAAATTTCCAGAATAAGGCCGGTACGGTCCAGCACCTTGGTATTCCATGCGCGCTCAAGATTGCGCTGCTGGATTGGCGTTACCGGCCCGTCGATGATAACGAGGCCCGCCTCTTCCTGAAGCACCAATGCCTTGATCTCATCTACCTTGCCCTCACCGAACAATGTGCCCGGCTTTGGACTGGCGATGGGCACAACGGCGGCGTGGGCAATCTCGAGATGGATGGCGGCGGCCAGACCGACGGCTTCCGCCAACCGGTCCTCGGGCGCTCGGGCGGCATTGCGCGCCTGCACTGCAGAGCCGCCCGATTTGATCCAAGGATGCAGAATGATCGTGCGACCGCTGTCGGCAGCTGCAATGCGATCATCCATAGGCCCTGCATCCGGTGCTGCCTCATCGGCAGCGCGGCGCGCATTGCGGTTTTTTTTCGGTGTGGTCAAGGTGCGGTGCAGATCCCGGCGGGTTTATCAATCGCCGTCTGATTCACCGTCGTCATCGTATAGCTGGACCGGTGCCGACGGCATGATTGTCGATATGGCATGCTTGTAGACCAGCTGCGAGTGGCCGTCACGCCGCAACAGCACACAGAAGCTGTCAAACCACGTGACAACGCCTTGAAGCTTGACGCCGTTCACCAGGAACACCGTCACCGACATTTTCTGCTTGCGGATGTAGTTGAGGAAAGTGTCCTGAAGGTTCTGGGGCTTGTCAGAGGACATGAGGGTTGGCCTTTCTTTTGTTTTTTGCCGTCTCTTGTGAAGCTAGCATGCCGGTTGCCGACACACCTTCCGCCGCGCCTGGCAGGGCGACTGACTACTTCATTATCAAGTAAGTGATACAGTTTTCTTTCATAGCAAGTGGAATTTCCTTCCAAATGCCCAAACAGCCTAAAAATCAGGCAGTTGCATATCAGAAATTCTGGAATTGGCGCGTGATGCGGCACGCAATCTGACGGCCACAGGCCCTGGTTGGCCCTTGTTGATCACATTTTCGTCTATACGGATCACCGGTAGGAGGATGGCCGAGGAGCTCGACAGGAAGGCTTCCGCAGCGGACAGAGCCTCCCCAACAGAGAATTTCCGCTCTTCCACATTGATGCCCAACTGGGTGGCCGTCTCGAGAATGACCGACCGGGTAATGCCGGGCAGAATGTCCTGGCTCAGTGGCCGGGTGACCAATGTCCCCGCAGGCGTGATGATCCAGGCATTGGTTGATGAGCCCTCGGTGACATAGCCGTCCGCGTCCACCAGCCAGGCTTCGTATGCACCTGCTTCCCGGGCTGTCTGCTTGGCCAGAACGTTCGGCAGAAGATTGACGCTCTTGATGTCGCGGCGGAACCATCTCTCATCAGCGACGGTCACGACCGCAATGCCCTGGGTCGCCCGTGCCTCGCGCGCCGCCACGTCAACCGGGGCGACAAACACCGTGAGCGTCGGGGCGACTGACGGCGTGGGAAATCCGTGGTCTCTGCGTGCAGCACCTCGGGTAATCTGAAAATAGACAATGCCGTCACGAACGCGATTGCGGCGGACGACTTCGCGGAGCACCAATTGCAGGCTGCGGCGTGACATTGGTGGAGTGATGCGCAGCGCTGCCAGAGACTTCTCGTAACGATCCAGATGGCGCGATTCATCCACCAGGCAGCCATCGCGCAATTCGCATACTTCATAAATGCCGTCTGCGAACAGGAACCCGCGGTCTTCAACAGATACTGCTGCCGAATGGCGCGTGGTATAGGTGCCAGGCGTTCCCGCGTCTCTTACATAGGCGATACGGCTCATGCGGTGTGCCCTTCCCTGCCTAACTGTCGCGGATTGTCAG
>Ga0307929_1001404_pt1 | contig 18306 bp, 14 predicted proteins | sample AceLakmetage1330_FD_203160 | JGI IMG/M metagenome (GOLD analysis project Ga0307929, IMG submission 203160) | Saline water microbial communities from Ace Lake, Antarctica - #1330 | ecosystem: Environmental > Aquatic > Non-marine Saline and Alkaline > Saline | place: Antarctica: Ace Lake...
CTCCAGATTATATCGTATTCTTTTTCTTCAATGGCTTTATAAAATTCAGGCATGTCGTTGACAAAAGCGATTTCCGCGCTGTTGTCACCTTCATTAATGGCTTTGCACACCTCTTGGGTGACGGAAAGATCTCCCCAGCCCTGGGCGTCGCCGGCAGGACCGGTGATGATGAGTATTTTTTTCATTGTTTTTAATCTCCATTTGTTTTTTTTTATAAGAAAGTCTCACCAACACGCTGGAATTAAAAGACTTTCATTTTTCGTTGTGGCAGTGGTGACTGCCATGTATGTTTTATATGAAAAAGTAGCCTCCAAGGTTACCTAAGGCAGAGCCCCCGGGGAGGGGTAATGGAACAGACCAATTGGGCTGTCTAACAGTTCCGGGTCGCTTCCATTACCCCTCCCCGGGGGCGGCATACAGCCATTTGGCTCCGCGTCTACGACCCTATATTCGTTGTGTTCATCAGGACATGCCCGTTATAATAAATTCCTGGCAAACCTGACGGATTTTCATGCTTCGTTGTGGGCAGACTGGGGTCAGAATAAGATCCCCCCGTGGTGGTTATTTAAAAATCATACCACGGCAAATAATCCAGGGTTTAATTCATATCTGCCAAGGGCCTCCACTGTTTCAGGAGACACGTTCTTTAACATGCGGCTGTAAGCATCAATGCGGGTTTTTTCCCAAGGAATTCTTGAGACAATTTGCATGGAAATCTCCGGATGATCTGTGATGGATATCTCATGGGCCAGGGCACGTTGGGCCATGGCTTCGTTGGGATTGAGTATGACCACATCCTGGGTGATATATTTTTTCATGGCCTCAATGAAAAGATCCTGGCAGTACCCGAAATGGGTGCAGCAAAGGGCCGCAAACACCCGGCCCCCGGTTTTGCCCATTTGGGCCGCAGCCTGCTTGATATTGTCGTCGATCATTTCTGGAACAATGCCACTGAACGGGTCCCTTTCAATTTTTCCGGCCAGATTAATACAGCCCTGATTGATGATGCGATGTCCGTCAATGCCCATATCCTTGAGCCGGATTTCATGGGATCGGGCCGAAGTGGTAGTGGGAGTCCCAAAAATAATAACCCGACTGTCCGGGGTTTTGACAAGTTCTTCGCAGATCATGGTTGCGCCATCATCCACGATGCCGGTGATTTCAATATCTGTTTCTGTGCTGAAACGGGTCAGGGGATAGATCACTGAAAGGGTGTTACAGGCAATAAAAATTCGGTTTGGATCATAGGCGGCCATGGCAGTCATGGCATTGTGAAACACCTGGGCTTTGGTATCCATGTCCGGTAAATGATTATATCCGCGATCCACCTCCGGCCATGCGTTGAAATAGACAAGCTTGACCCGTTGCCAGGGAGAACCGGCCTTGAGTTGATTGGCAATTTCGGTGAACACCGACAAGCCCCCCAGCCCCGAATCCGTGACCAGAATGGTTTGTGTGCCAGTTTTGTTTTCCGACATATCACTCATCTCTTTTTCCCCTGATCGCTGCCCCCGGAATTTTTTACATCCTCCAGGGTCTGGGTAAGCCATTTTTGGGTCAAATCCCGTGCCCATTGGGGTGAAACTTCTATGTTCCCTTCCACCATACGGGTCAGGGCATCCTTCCAATGATGAAAATGCTGGCGGGTGGTCAACCGGTTCCTGAACATGGCGGCCCCTTTTTCTGGCTCTTCTTTCATGCGGTTCATGAGCATTTCAATTTCATTGAAAAACCCCTGGGTGCCGTATTGGTGGAGAAAGCCGTGCCATGCCTCTTCAATGCCCTGGGTAGTTTCAAGGGGCATTGAAATTTCCTTTAACTCTGATAAAAAAGTATCCTTGGCAGCCTCCTTTAATAAAGAAACTCCCTTTGTATGGATCGCATAGGGAATCAATTCCAGGGCCGGTGGCTGATTTTTTTGTAAAATCGCTTTTACCATGTATCCTTGTTTCCGATGCACCAGCTGGGTATCCTGAAAAAATACAAAATTTCCCAGGCTGTAGCAGATGGGAACGCCATTGTGCACGGAAACCCCCTGGGGCACATGGGGGTGGTGACCAATGACCATATCGGCTCCGGCATCAGCCATGCGGTGGAAAGCCCGGGTCACATAGGGCGGGGGAAAGGGGATGTACTCAATGCCGCAATGGCTGATGGCAATGATAAAATCAACGCTGCCTTTTAATCCTTTGATGGTCTCTTCCATGAGGTTCAGATCCCAGCCCATGACACCGGGTTTTTCTGCGTCTGCCCCTTTGAGATCTTCTCCCTCACTGAAATTAACAAGGGCGATGGTAAGATCATTGCGCTTTATAATTAGAGGCTTTTGGGCCTCTTGAATGCTGTTTCCAGCACCCAAATGGTTGATATTGTTTTTATCCAGCGTATCCAGGGTGTCCTGGAATGCTTCTTGGCCAAAATCAAACATATGGTTATTGGCAAGGGTCACCACATCAAAGGGAACCGTTGTCAATCCTTTAACGTGACATTTTTCACCCTTGAACACGGCACCGCTTTTCCATATGGGCAGGCCATAGTCGCTCAGAGGCGCCTCCAGATTTACAATGGAAAGATCTGAAGCGGTGAGCAGGGGATAGACATCTCCATAGATGGCGGCTGGATCATTTTCTATGATGGGGGCAAAATGTCGGATGGGGGCCCAGTCCCCGGCAATCATAACCTCTGTGGTGGGGGAGGTTGAATTTGAGTCTAAATTTTCTTCGGAACAGGGCAGGGTAATGGTGCCTGTTTTCCAATTGATCAAAGGAAGTGTTGTCAATTTATATACTCTCCTTTCCATGGGTATATTTGATGGGCATTCTCCGGGTGAGGGATGCCACCACCTCATAATTGATGGTGTTGCACAGCTCGGCAATGTCATCGGCACTGACACTGACATCCCCCTGACAGCCAAGGATGGTCACTTCATCACCCACCTGCACATCGGGAACCTCCCCCACATCAATCATGGTAAAATCCATGCACACCCGGCCCACCACCGGTACCTTTATACCCTTTACAATCATATGCCCTTTGGAGGAGAGCAGCCGGTTATATCCATCGGCATACCCAATGGGAACGGTGGCAATAAGGGTTTCCCCGGGGGTAATGTGGGTACTTCCATAGCTGACCCCAAAATTTCGAGGTACTTTTTTTAGATGAATAAGGGTAGAGGAGATGGACATCACCGGCTTTAAATTTGCAATATCATGATCCACTTCATGGGAAGGCCAGAGACCATAAAGGGCGATACCAGCCCGAACCATATTAAAATAGGCCATGGGAAGTTCCAGAATGGCGGCACTGTTGGCAGCATGGCGCAGGGAAGGGCTGATGTCCCGGGCTTCAAGGCGTTCCAGAAGATTTGAAAATAGATCTATCTGGCCCTGGGAATGTGTCTTATCCTGACTGTCGGCATTGGCAAAATGGGTATAAATGCCTTCCACGGCCAGGCCCTTTAGCTGGGAAATGGAATTAATTTCTTCCTCTGCAGGTCCATGACCATCCACAGGAGGGGTGACGGTGACGGTAAGGGCCGAGGGCAGAATCCCCAACCGGCCCATGCCGGTGTCCACCTTGATGTGAACCTTGATGGTTCCACCACATTTTATGGCCTCCCGAGAAATGACCTGGGCGGTGACCAATGAGGTGACGGTGGCCCTTATTCCATTATGGAGCATATACGCCACCTGGCAGGGAAGAACATCCCCAAAGAGCAGTATGGGGGCATCAATGCCGGCGTCTCTTAATTCCACAGCTTCGGAAACCCTGGCCACGCAAAGGAATGAAACGCCTTGTTCGAGGATGGCTCTGGCAACTGCCACGGCACCATGCCCATAGGCATCTGCTTTTATCACCGCCATAATCTTGGCGGTCCCAGCCGTTTTTCGGCGAAGTTCTCCAAGATTATGGGTTAGCGCTGAAAGGTCCACATTCACAGCGGTCTGGGGCAATAATGCGGCATTAACAGGAGACATCAGGACGCCTTTTTCTGTTGTCCATAGGCTGTGGTGTACGCTTTAAAAAGGTCCATGACCTGTCGGCTTTTCTCGCCGGGCTTTCCATCGGCCACAACCATGTCATTGATTTTAATGACCGGAACAATTTCTTTGTTGGAAGCGGTGATGAAAATTTCATCCATCTCTTTGAGTTCTGCCATGTCAATGTGACGCATTTCCAGGGTGAATTTATCCTTGATCAAATCCAGAACAACGCTGCGGGTGATACCGGGCAGCATGCCATCGGGGGGCGTGATAAGGGTGTTTCCTTTAAAGGCGAAGAAATTGGTGGTGGTGCCTTCCAAGACCCGGTTTTCCCGGTCCACATAAATGGCTTCAATGGCTCCTATTTTGTGGGCTTTCTGCTGAGCAAACACCGCAGAAAGATAGTTGGTGCTCTTGGATTCGGGAATGAAGCGTTCCATGTCAACGGTGATGACGGCGGCACCATCTGTGTACCACCAGTCCGGGAGCACATATTTGGGAGTGACCATGACCATAAGCTTGCCATTGCCCTGGGGGGTTACCCCATCGGGACTGATGCCGCCGGTGTAAACAATGCGGATATTGGATTCGTCGTGGTGGGTGTTTTTCTCAATGGTTTGACGGACAATGTCACAGATTTCGGCGTTGGTGTGCTGGAGGGTCAGCCCGATCTCCTTTGCAGAGTTCTCAAGGCGGGCCACATGGGCTTCCAGATAGAAGGGATGCTTGTTGTAGGTGATGAGAAAATCAAATACCCCAAATCCCCTGAGTACGGTGATGTCCTTGGCTGACAGGGTTGCCTTGTCCTCTTCAATAAATTGTCCATCAATGTAATAGGTATCCATGTGTTTTGCTTGCCTCCTTATAAAATAGTGCTGTTTTTAAATTGTGAGACTTTCTTATAAACCACTCAAAAGTCGTTGACACTTTTTTGAAGAAATTTGGGGGCATTTCCGAGAAAACCTACCTTATGAAAAGTTAAATAAAAAGATAAGGTACTGTGAAAACATGATATTCAACTTGTTGTTTCTCACCTGAAAGGTGGTTTTTCCAGAAAACCCGCCATTTTTAGAAAATAAGGGATTGTTGTGAAAAAGAGTCACATAGTTAGTGGTGCTTGTCATTTATTATAATCGTATACCATATCTTTTTCGTTTTGACCAATAATATTTTTCAGGCATGAATGCAAAAATTTTCTTGACATGAATCTGATGTCTGATATTTTAGACATCAGATTCTTTATTCGATGTTAAATCGAACATAATTTTAAAGTGCATGCTCAATTGAACTGATATCCTGGGGATAATTTTTTGGGATTACGGCCTGAGGGCTATATTATAAAAAAAGATGAAGGAGTGAGTGGCATGGGAACAACAACAGACTGGCTTGAATATGACGTGGAAGAGATGGTGAAAGGCGATAGAGAGAGTCTTTGGCATCACCTTAAACCCCATAAATGTTTTGAACAGCAAGAACAGATGATTATTGTTGAAGGCATGGGGTTGCGCGTAACGGATATCCGGGGAAAAGAGTACCTGGATGCCACTTCCGGCGGTGTATGGAGCGTCATGGTGGGGTATGGCCGTGATTCCATTGCAGAAGCCGTTTGTGCCCAGATGAAAAAAATGCCCTATTTTGCCGGTGTGTTCGGTAATATCCCCTCCATTAAATTTGCCAACAAGCTCCTTGAAAAACTTCCCCGTCTTCAAAAGGTATATTTTTCAAATTCCGGTTCTGAGGCCAATGAAAAAGCCTTTAAAATCGTTCGCCAGGCATCAAAAATTGACCCTGCCCGTAAGGGAAAAGAGAAGATTCTCTACCGGGATCGAGATTACCATGGCACCACCATTGCCGCATTGAGCGCCACGGGTCAGTTTGAGCGTAAAAATGATTATGGTCCCTTTGTTCCTGGATTTGTTGAAGTGCCCCAGTGTCTTTGCTATCGGTGTGATTATCATAAGACCTATCCTGGATGTAACATGGAATGTGCCCATGCCGTTGAGGAGGTGATTCTAAAGGAAGGGCCAGAGACAGTTGGTGCCTTGATTGTGGAGCCCATCACCGCAGGAGGGGGGATTCTTCCTCCAGTAAAAGAGTATTATCCCATTGTCCAGGAGATTTGCAAGAAATATGGTGTGTGGCTCATCATGGACGAGGTGGTGTGTGGCTTTGGCCGTACAGGTGAGTTTTGGGGACACTCCCACTATGATGTGGACCCCGATATGGTCACCATGGCCAAGGGCCTTGCCTCTTCCTACGAAGCGTTGTCTGCCACCGCAGTGAAGCAGGAAATTTATGATATTTTTGTCAATGATCCGGCCAATTCAGATACACGGATGAACTATTTCCGTGACATAAGCACTTATGGCGGATGTACGTCTGCCATGACCGCTGCCCTGGAAAGTACCCGGATCATTGAAGATGAAAATCTGGTGAAAAATAGTAAAAAGATGGGCATTTATCTTCTTGATCAACTCAACGGTTTGAAAGATCTTCCTGTGGTGGGAGATGTCCGGGGTGTGGGCCTCTTTTGCGGCATTGAGTTTGTAAAAGATAAGGAGAGCAATACGCCCATCAGCGAGGGAGAAATGGGCGCATTGATGGGTAATGTCATGGGCCAGGGCGTCATTGTGGGTCGAACCAATTCCAGCCTTCCCGGCATGAACACCATCATGAACTTTGCTCCCTGTCTGACCATCACCAAAGAAGAGGTGGATGAGATTGTTGCGGCGGTAAGGGCTGCCATTAAAAAGACCTTTTCCTGCTAAATTACATCCTTATAACGGGCATGTCCTTCCAGACACAACGAATATTGGGTCGTAGACGCGGAGCCAAATGATATCATGCCGCCCCCCTCGACGGGCAATGGACCCGGCCCGGAAACGTAGACGTCTCAATTGGCCGGTTCCTATTACCCATCGGGGGGGGCTCTGCTGAGGCTACTTGGACACTTCATTTTCATATAACTGCCATGGGCAGACCATATTGGGGATTTGGCCTGCCCACAACGAAAAACGAAAGTCCTTTAATTTTAGCACGTTGCTGAGACTTTCTTATAAAAAGACCTCAGCAGTTTTTGAGTTTTTTGTCAGTTATGAATTTTCTGGGAGCCTGTGGATTTTTAAACAGGCTCCCAGATTTTTTTATTTAAGATCTTGTTAAATCAGTCTTGTTTTCATCATTTCTCCAAAAGGGAGACTCTTTTTAAATCCTCCCTTGACGGCAGCCATACAGTCAGTTATTTTCTACGGCACAAATTGCATTTTTATATAAAAATCACGGGTATTGAAAAATGAGTGAAAAGCTGAAAGTTTTATCTTTAAGTGAGCAGGTATATCAATATTTACGGGAACAGATGAACCGCGGTGAGTTTCTACCGGGTTCCACCATTAATATTGGCAAAATTGCTGATCAACTGGGCATTAGCAAAACACCCTTGCGGGATGCATTGATTCTACTGGAACTGGAAGGTTTTGTGACCATATTGCCCCGGCGGGGCGTCAGGGTAAACGGATTGACGCTCAAGGATGTTAAAAATGCCTACGAACTGGTGGGACCGTTGGAAGCCTCCATTGTTCAGAATTGTTTTGAGATGATCACCCCGGACCATATAGATAAAATGGAATCCCTAAATGAAAAAATGCTCCGGGAGATTGAGGCGAATGAGTTTCAGTGCTTTTTTCAATCCAACCTTGAATTTCACAATGTGTATGTGGATCTGTCGGACAATGAACTGATCAAAAAAACCATTCTTCCGGTAAAGCAGCACCTGTATGATTTTCCCACTAAAATTTATATCCGTGAGTGGGAACGGCGAAATTGTCGGGAACACGTTGATTTTATTATTTGTCTTAAAAATGGTGATCCCAGGGGAGCCGCCTCTGTGCTTGTGGATGTTCACTGGTCCTATGCGGTCCAGGAGGACTATATTATGAAATTTCACGCCATGAGAACCAAAGAGATTGTGGATCAAAAAGCCAGCAGAAGTCAACAAACCCTTAACTGAAGACCTAAGGGGCTTGCCAATTTTTATAAAGATTTTGAAAAATAGGAAAATAAAATGATTGTACTTGTGATCAATGCCGGAAGCTCTTCTTTAAAATATCAACTCCTCAATATGGTGGAAAACAGCGTCATGGCAGGTGGGGTTGTGGAGAGAATCGGAGACGACTTGGGAGTGGTAACCCATAAGAAATTCACCGGTCCCACTCCGGAAAAATTTGTCCGGGAAGAGAAAATAGCAGATCATCGGGATGCCATGCATTTGGTGGCTGATTTGATCATTGATGCGGACGCCGGTGTGATCAAAAATAAGGACGAAATCAATGCGATAGGTCACCGGGTGGTCCAGGGGGGAGAAGACTTTCGTGCAGCCACCATCATTGATGCTGATATTAAAAAAAATATTGAAAAGAATAATCCCCTGGCACCGCTGCACAATCCCCCTAACCTCATGGGCATTGACGTTGCAGAGGCCCTGTTCCCCGGAATTCCCAACATTGCCGTATTTGACACTGAATTTCACCAGACCATGCCTGCCAAGGCATTTCTTTATGCCTTACCCTATGAATTTTATGAAAAAATGCGGGTGCGTCGCTATGGCTTCCATGGTACCTCCCATAAATTTGTGGCCCGGGCCGCTGCCATGCACATGGACAGACCCATTGATGAATTAAATCTCATCACAATTCACTTGGGTAATGGCTGCTCCATTTCTGCTGTGGAAAAAGGCCGGTGCATTGATACCTCCATGGGCATGACCCCCCTTGCCGGTGTGATGATGGGAACCCGCACCGGTGACATTGATCCGGCCATCCAGCGCTATGTTATGGAAAACACCGGGATGATGGCAGATGAAATGGATACGGTGTTTAATAAAAAAAGTGGACTCAAGGGCATTTGTGGCATGAATGACATGCGTGATATCCATGCTGCCAGGGAAAAGGGGGATCAGCGTGCCATCCTGGCCCTTGATATGTTCACCTACCAGGTGAAGAAGTACATCGGGGCCTATACCGCAGCACTGGGTCGGGTGGATGGAATCATTTTCACCGCTGGCATTGGGGAAAATGATGACATTGTCAGGGCCGGGGTGTGTGCCAATCTGTCCGGGCTTGGAATGGAACTGGATCTGGAGAAAAACCGGGGCAGGATTTCAGAACCCAAGGCCCTTCACACATTGGAAAGCTGTGTGCAGATATGGGTGATTCCCACCAATGAGGAACTCCAGATTGCCCAGGAAGTGGTTGAAATTGTCCAGGCACAGAAGACTCTATAGCAATTTTCATACAAAATTACGGCATCCTTCAAAACTACTTTACACTTTTTTAGAGCATTCCCCATTTGCAGGATCTTTTTCCCAAAAGACTGTAAAGTACTTTTGAGGTAATATGAAGGATGCCAAAATTACATATAAAAATCTGTAATTATTAAAATTTCAGTTTTACTTCAGGCGGGTGCTTACTGCCATGTGGATTTATTAGAAAATAAAACTTTCGAGCACCCTCAGCAGAGCCCCCCCCCGAGGGGCAATAGGAACCGGTCAATTGGGCCGTCTACGGTTCCGGGCCGGGCCCATTGCCCCTCGGGGGGGCGGCATGATATCATTTGGCTCCGCGTCTACGACCCAATATTCGTTGTGTCCGGCAGAACATGCCCGTTATAGAAATACAGATCTTAGCCCCCAGCCCATTGGCTGGGGGTTGCTATTTCAGGCCGTTTTTTTCTGTTTGCCGGTCTTTGTTTTTGATTTTGTCTTTCTCTTTTTATCCCCACTTTCTTCATTGGATTCAACGGCAGGGTCGGTGGGTTTGATTTCTTTTTTTTCCGTTTTTTTCAAAGCGGTTGGATTTGCATCTTTTTTTGTCGCAGTGGCTTTACTCTGCTGGGGTAATTTACCCCCTCTCAGGAGTTGGAGTAGTACATCTTTGTTTTTTGCCAGACACAGGGAAAGTTCATCCATCTGATCTTCGTTGATCTCTATCTTTTCCGTCTTTAAAAAATGATAAAGATTCTCAGCGATATCCAACATCTTATCATGGGCATCTGCTTCTTTTTTGGTGACAAAGGTCATTTTTTCGTCTCCATCTCTGACAACGACATATTTAACGATGACAGCCATTTCATACTCCTCTAATCAAAAAGTGCATTGACAAACAGGGTGGCATCAAAATTTTGCAGATCTTCGATCCCTTCTCCCACACCAATGTATTTTAACGGAACATCCATGGTTCGTGCCACTGAGGCAACCACGCCTCCCTTGGCGGTTCCGTCAAGCTTAGTCAGGGCAAGGGCCGTTATTCCCACGGCATCATTGAATAACGCGGCCTGGGACAGGGCGTTTTGTCCGGTGGTGGCATCCAGCACCATTAATACTTCATGGGGGGCGCCGGCCAGCCGTTTTCCCACGGATCGTTTGATTTTTTTCAGCTCTTCCATGAGATTTTTCTGGGTGTGTAATCGGCCGGCGGTGTCAATGAGAAGGATATCAATGCCCCGGGCAATGGAGGCTTCCACCGCATCAAAGGCCACCGCAGCCGGGTCAGCCCCTTCTCTGTGTTTGACCATCTTAACCTGGGCCCGATTGGCCCAGATCTCTAACTGCTCAACAGCCGCTGCCCGGAAGGTGTCAGCGGCGGCAATAAGCACGGTTTTGCCTTCGGCCGTGAATTTCACCGCCAGTTTGCCAAGGGTGGTGGTCTTGCCAGTGCCGTTGACCCCCACCACCATGATCACCCGGGGGCCGGTGGTTTGTGCTTCAGCTTCAATGGATGGGGTCTGGGGGAACAGAGACTTAAGTTCCTCTTTGAGAATGGATTTAAGCTCATCCGCTTTTTTTAATTTTTTGGCTTTTTTGGATATTTTCTCCATGATTTCCATGGTGACATCCATGCCAAGATCCGACATGATCAGGATCTCCTCCAACTCTTCAAGGAGGGCATCATCAATTGCCCTTTCCGAGGAAAACAGATCATTTACGTCGGTGAGAAGGATTTCCCGGGTTTTGCTGAGTCCTTTTTTCAGACTGTTAAAAATTCCCAATATTTATGTCTCCAAACAGGTTGCATTTTTTGAAATTAAACACGTCAGGTCATTTCCATATCATGTGTGGCGTAAAGATTCAAATATCCATAAATATTCGCCCAGCAGCACCCCCCATCTTCACCTATTTTGGGCCTGCTCACATAGCATTCGTATGATACGCAGTCCCAAATAGGCGAGAATATGGGGCACTGGCCAAAGATTTAAATTATCAACCCGAATATTTACAAATATCCATTGTGTTCCTCACTCATTCCAATCTTGGCTGTTGGGGAGGGGCTGACTCCCCGGGGGGTGACGTCAGAATTAAAGTTTCTGTTGTGTTCCCATTTTCTTGATCCCGTGGTACCATCAATCCATTGAAATGAACAAGCTTGGGAAAAGGATACAAACAGTGGTTAAAATTATACGAAAACAGTGGTTTATTTTTGCCATCATCGCTGCATTTGCCAGCGTGATTATCGATGACAGTGGCACATTATCCCAACTGGGTATTTTTATAAAAGAGCACCATGGTCCCCGGATCATCATGTGGATCATTTTTTTTATTTCCGGGATGATGCTTGACATGGAACAGGTTGAAAAAGGGATGAAGGACATCAAAGCCACCCTGGCAGCGCTGGTGGTGATCTTTGTTTTTGCGCCCCTGGGAGCCCTTCTCATAAGCCTTGTGCCCATGGAAACCGGTATTCTTATCGGCCTGTTCCTGACGGCGGTCATGCCCACGACATTGAGCAGCGGTATTGTCATGACTGGTACGGCCGGGGGCAATATGGCCCATGCTCTTTTCATCACCGTGCTTGCCAATTTTTTGTGTATTGTCACCATCCCCGTGACACTTTCCGTTCTATTGGCCCCCATGGGAACAGCCGTGTCCATCACCCTGGATCGTCAGGCAATTATGACAACCCTTATTGTTTTGGTATTGCTACCCCTGATCCTTGGCATGGTTGTGGGAAGACGGGCAGAAATTTCCACCGAAAGAAACGCCTCATTGCAGTTGATCAACCAATGGCTCATTGTTGGGGTTGTGTTTATTGCAGCCTCGGGTGCCCGGATGGTTTTTGTGAAAAATTCAGGGGCCGTGGTGGCCATCATTCCCATGGTGATGGGATTTCATGCCCTGCTTCTGACTGCTTCCTTTTTGACTTCAAGGCTTTTTTCCATTGGCCGGGGGCGGCGGGAAAGCGTTATTTTCATGGGATCTCAAAAGACCCTGGCCCTTTCTGTCATTCTCCAGGTATCCCTTTTCCCCCAATACGGCACGGCATTGCTGGTGTGTGTGCTTCATCATATCTTTCACCTTATTATGGACGGTTATCTCTCCACCCGGCTGGGGGATCAGTCATGCCCAGTGAAAGTTCTCAGCTTTTAAAATATTAAAAGAATAGATCGTGCACTAAAACCAGGCCTGGAACTCCAGCTTTGGCGCTTGGAATATAAAAGTCGCCTATCATGTTTTTCTTGACAGAAACTCCGGTTTTTAGTTTACTTTTAAAAGTTTTTTTAAACGCTGTCAGTTTGTATGCAAACACAGGGTGTTAAAAACTCAAGCAAAAATTTGAAACATAAAAAATCGGAATATACCATCTGAAGTCTTTTTGCAGCGGGTGCCGAATGCTGGCCCCTTCTTTTTTGTTTTTTTTGTCTTGTCCACAAGGGCATGGCTGTCATATTGACCCCCAATTAAAGGAGAAGTGTTTCATGAAGAAGAGTATATCGGTTTTACTTTCGCTGATAGTGGGAGTGGTTTTTTTTGCAGGTACCGCATCATTTGCTGCGGATATCGAACTTGCTCAAAAATCAACATTGGAGAAAATCATTAAAAAAGGGGAACTTCGGGTGGGGTTTGAAGCGGGTTACATGCCCTTTGAAATGACCGATCAGAAGGGACGCTTTGTGGGATTTGACATTGATGTCACAAAGGAAATGGCCAAGGCCATGGGGGTTAAGTTTGTTCCCGTTAATACGGCCTGGGATGGTATTATTCCCTCTCTCATCACAGATAAGTTTGATATCATTGCCTCTGGTATGACAGTGACCCAGGAACGAAATCTCAAGGTTGGTTTTGCCGATCCCTATATTATTGTGGGTCAGACCATCCTGCTGAACAAAAAACATGAAGGGGTTGTTAAATCTTATAAAGACCTGAATGATCCCAAATACATTGTCACCTCAAAACTGGGCACCACCGGAGAGATGGCAGTGAAAAGAAAAATTCCCAAATGTACCTACAAATCCTTTGAAACAGAGACGGAAGCTTCTCTGGAAGTGCAGAATGGAAAGGCCGATGCCTTTGTATATGATCTTCCCTTTTGTGTTGTGTTTATGGCAAATCAGGGTGAAGGAAAAGTTGTTTTCCTTGATGAACCCTTTACATTTGAACCCCTTGCCTGGGCCATCAACAAAGGGGATCCAGATTTCATGAATTTTCTTAACAATTTTCTACGTCAGTTGAAAAACGATGGAAGATATGACAAAATTTATAACAAATGGATTCGCTCCACGGATTGGATTAAGAACGTTCAGTAACACTGCTCCGGAAAAGTACGCGTACTCCCTGTAGAAATTGAGCGCATCAAAGTGGTGCGCTCAACTTTTATGGCTTGAGTTATTCAACATTAATTGATCTTATTTTCAACGCAACTTTCGGACTTCATCGCCGATGGCGAGGCAGGGCTTTTTTTATTGTGTTTTTTTTCAAGCTTTTATGCGTATCATCCCAGGAAATGCAATAATCCAGTCATGATCCCATGCAACGGCACCCCCCTTCGAAATTTGAGTTTATAACGGGAGTTATGACCCATATGGAATCCACTTCCTCTCTACTTCAAAAACAGCAGAAAAGAACCTACTATATGTGGGTCATTGTCTTCTTTTTAATTATTACCACCTGTATTGGCAGTCTTTACTATTGTACGCTTAAAATTGATTATACCTGGCGGTGGTACCGTGTCCCCCAATATTTCTTTTTTAATGAAGAAATAGAGGTGCGAACAGATGTCGCAGGAACCGTTGAGCGCATTGAAGACACCACAGATGGGACCCTCATCCGGATTAACGGAGATGATGGTGACACTATTGATTATGCATACCCTTCTAAAGAGGTCAGGATTTATGAGGGGGATAGTCTCTTTGAAGGCGATGTATTAGGCTCTTACCATAAATGGCAGGTGGGGATTCTACTCCAGGGACTATGGCTAACGCTTAAGGTCAGTTTTGTTGCGATTATTTTTGGTATTCTCCTGGGGCTGTGTGCCGGACTTGCCAGAATTTCCTCCAACCCGGCGCTTAAATGGCTGTCCATCACTTACATTGAAATAGTAAGGGGATCGCCACTGCTGGTGCAGATTTTCATTTGGTATTTTGTACTGGGAACCCTTGTGAATACCATGCTGGCCCAATATGGTATCACCCAAATTCCCCCATTGTGGTTTGGGGTGGCATCCCTTGCCACTTTTACCGGCGCCTATGTGGCGGAAATTGTTCGTTCCGGCATCCAGTCCATCCATAAAGGTCAGACAGAAGCCTCTCGAAGCCTTGGCATGACCTATGCCCAGAGTATGTACCATGTGATTTTGCCCCAGGCGTTTATCAGGATTATTCCCCCCCTGGCGGGACAGTTCATCAGTCTTATCAAGGATTCATCCCTGTTGGGTATCATTGCCATCCGGGAATTGACAAAGGCAACAAGGGAGGTGGTCACCACAAGCCTTCAGCCCTTTGAGTTGTGGTTTGTCTGTGCCATACTCTATCTGGTGCTGACCTTTACCCTTTCCATGCTGCTACAATATCTTGAGAAAAGGATGATCCATTCATGATCAACGTTAATAATATATCAAAAACCTTTATGGTTCCCCACAGGGTGGATGCCCTTGTGGATGTTTCTGAAAATATTGCCCGGGGAGAAGTGGTGGTGGTCATCGGACCCTCCGGATCAGGGAAAAGTACCTTTTTGCGCTGCCTGAATCGCCTGGAAACCGCAGATAAAGGACATATTCTCATCGATGGGGTGGATGTCCTTCATCCCAAGACCGATATTAATAAAGTCCGGGCAGAAGTGGGCATGGTGTTTCAATCTTTTAATTTGTTTCCCCATAAAACGGTGAAAGATAATGTGAGTCTGGCCCAGAACGTGGTGAGAAAACGGTCTTCAAAGGAGGCAGAAGAGATCACCATGGCCCTTTTAAATAAGGTGGGTATTGCCGATAAAAAAAATGTGTACCCCGATCAGTTGTCCGGTGGACAGCAGCAGCGGGTGGCCATTGCCCGGGCCCTTGCCATGAACCCCAAGGCCATGCTTTTTGATGAACCCACTTCGGCCCTGGACCCGGAGATGATCGGTGAGGTATTAGAGGTCATGAAGACCCTTGCCCGGGAGGGAATGACCATGGTGGTGGTGACCCATGAAATGGGATTTGCCAGGGAGGTGGCTGATCGGGTGATCTTCATGGATGACGGGAGAATTGTGGAAGAAGGGACACCGGAGCACTTTTTTACCAATCCCAGCCATGATCGCACCAAGTTGTTCTTAAAACAAATTTTATAAATCTACTTTGTCACCTTCGCTTCGATAGCTATCATAAAAATGATATCATACCGCCCCCCCCCCGACGGGCAATGGGCCCGGCCCGGAACCGTAGATGGCCCAATTGGCCGGTTCCTATTGCCCATCGGGGGGGGGGGCTCTGCTGAGGTTGCCCGGAAGTTTTATTTTCTAATAACTGCCATGGCAGACCTTATTCTGGCCTCGTTCTACCCACAACAAAGCATGAAAGAATGTTAGACACGCCCATAAACTAAATTTTTCATAAGTACCCGAGCATATATTTTTTAAAATAAAACCCATAAATATCAACGGGATATGTCTGTGAAATACCGAAAAACATATGTGTGGGTACTTACAACAAGAGATGAGCCCCATGAGTGATATGAAAAAAAAAGACCTTGATCTACTTTTGAGTCAACCTGAAGTTAGCCGCGTCATTTCCGATGTCAGCAGAGAAACTGAAAATCGGCGTTCATATAAACCTCAACCTTGCGGGGTATTCAATGCGGATTCCATTGCCCTGGAATCTCAGGAACAATATAAGTTCTCCTTGAACAAAGAAGCCTTAAAAGCATTACCGGATATTATAGACAACCATGTCCAAAAGCTGGTGGATGGGGGGAGCGCTGATGCCGGAGACACTTCTTTTTTCAAGAAAAAGCGGCATATTGGTATTGTGTTTTCAGGGGGACCGGCACCGGGTGGGCACAATGTCATTGCCGGTATTTTTGATGCGGCAAAAAAGGCCAACCCCGATTCCAAGGTATTTGGGTTTATTTTGGGACCCGATGGCATCCTTGAAAACCGATATGTTGAAATTACGGCAAATCTTGTGGATACCCATCGGAACATGGGCGGGTTTACCATGATTAAAACCGGTAGAAGCAAAATTGATACCCCGGGGAAAATGGAACTTTCCAGAAAAGCCTGTAAAAAATTGGGGCTGGATGCTCTGGTCATTGTGGGGGGGGATGATTCCAACACCAATGCGGCGTTCATGGCCCAGGAGCTTCAAGCCGATGGCATCCAGGTGTTGGGGATTCCTAAAACCATTGATGGGGATATCCAAGTGACTGCGGAATCCGGTGAAACCCTGTGCGCCATTTCCTTTGGGTTTCACACAGCGGCCCGGGCGTTTTCCCAGAACATCAGTAACCTTTGCACAGATGCCAGTTCAGACCTTAAATACTGGCATATCTGTAAGGTCATGGGGCGGGTGGCAAGCCATCTGGCGCTGGAAGCGGCATTGCAGACCCATGCCAACATCACCCTCATTGGTGAGGATCTTGCCGATTATGTGGATCAGGAGCGGGTCAGGGCAGCGGAAAAGGCTGGCATCGTTGATTACACGGCCTATGGCATCACCCTGCGGCATCTCTCCCGGCTTGTCTGTGAGGTGATTGTAAGCCGGGCGGCCCATGGAAAAAATTATGGCGTCATGATTATTCCCGAAGGGGTCCTGGAGTTTATCAATGAAATTCAGACTTTCATCATCAAACTGAACACCATCATCGGCGATTACAATCATATCCATGATTTGGATTTCCATGCGTCCTTTCCCAGCCTGGATGCAAAGATTGACTATCTCAGGCGGCTCTCCCGGGGGATCAGCGAAAAGGACGCCTCCCCCATCTGGAATGCCAGGGATGATGAATTATTCAATGATCTACCCGCCTTTTTCCAGGAGGGGTTGTTGGTGGAGCGAGATACCCATGGGAACTTCCAATTTTCCCAGGTGAAAACAGAAAAGATCATTATGGATATGGTGAAGGATTATCTGGGGATTCTCAAAGAAAAAGGAATCTACAAGGTGGGCATTGAGCCCGCTCTTTACCGTAAAATCATGGCAGAGGCGGATCTGGATGCCGATGTGTATGGCAGTGTACTGTTTGAAAATTATGACGGCACCGACCATTTGTTGGTGAAATCCACCATTATTTCCATGAAGACATTGAGGCTTGCCCTGGAGGATGCCAGCTTGGTTTCCCAGGAGGGGGATATCCCCACTGCCCTGAAAGCCATCTATAAAAAATCGGTGCCGGATTTTAAAACCCAGAACCATTTTTACGGGTATGATGGACGGGGAAGTAATCCCACACGGTTTGATTGTAATTACACCTACAATCTGGGCCTCACGGCCTTTGGGCTCATTGCCAATGGCGCCACTGGACAGATGGCCGTGATTCGAAACCTGGAAAAAGAGATGTCAGAATGGGAACCCCTTGGTATTCCGATTGCCCGGCTTATGCATTTGGAAGAACGTAAGGGAAAATTGGTACTGGTCATGGAAAAACGCATTGTGGAATTGGACTCAACTGCCTTTCAGGTGGTCAAGGGGCTCCGGGAAGAATGGCTTGCCGCAGGGCCTGGTGGGGATCATTATCGAAAACCCTGCCCCATTGCTTTTAGTGAAGATGGGGATGATAATCGCCCCATCACTTTGACTTTAAATGCCTTAAAATAAGGGGGTTGGCTGGTTTTAAAATACCGTTTATAGCCAAAGTACACCGGAATTTGTTGACTGAACATGTTCATAAATGGGATATCGAGATTACCCGACATCTTAAGTATCTAATGATATAATGACATCATGCCGCCCCCGACGGCTGACCTGACCCGGAACGGGAACGTCGGGGGGTATTTTTGCCCTTCCAGGCTAAACCACAGAAACTGCGGGCAAGTGTGTCCTCAAACAGAGTCTGTGCTTCTTAACGCCTGGAAGGGCAAAAATCC